>Ga0209618_1000137_pt1 | contig 15834 bp, 17 predicted proteins | sample Rifsed13ft3_FD_184007 | JGI IMG/M metagenome (GOLD analysis project Ga0209618, IMG submission 184007) | Soil microbial communities from Rifle, Colorado, USA - sediment 13ft 3 (SPAdes) (version 2) | ecosystem: Environmental > Terrestrial > Deep subsurface > Rock core/Sediment | place: Rifle... | reverse complement strand
AATCCCAAGCAACTCTGGGTGCAGTTCGTCGCTGTAGTGGTAACCTGGGTCTTTGCCTTTGTTGGGACACTGATAATTCTTTATATTCTCAAGGTTATCATGGGGCTAAGGGTATCGAAAGAGGAGGAAATCGAAGGCTTAGATATACGTGAGCATGGGGAGGTTGCTTATTCAGGCTTTCAGTTAACTTCCAGTATGTTTTCAACTGCGGGGTATCCAATGATTCCTATGACTGAGAAAAGAGCAGAGGCACTGGGAAAGGCTATTTTAGATCAGACAGAAGAAAAAAAATAGGTGACAAACGATTATAATTCGCAGTTAACTAAAACTGTGATAATAGTGGCTGACAATAAAAATATTAGAAGGAGGAGCGAGATGAAAAGAAAGACTGCCATAAACCTAATTGCCATTACTGCTTTGGCTCTTTTATTCTCATGGGAGGTTGCTTATGCTCAGGAAGAAAAGCAGGGTGAAGAAAAGGTGGAGGAATTTAGTGGCGAAGAAAAGGCGAAGGAAGTTAGTAGTGAAGAAAAGGGTGCAGTTAGCGATTTAGTTAATTTTATAAAGAGCATACATCCGGGTTTTTATATTGATTTCGCTTACGAATATAACTTCAATAGACCCCAGGATGGGTTAAATCAACTTAGGGTATTTGATGTTGAAGATAATGAGTTCAACCTTCATCTTTTCCAGCTTTCTTTTAGGAGGTTTCCAACAACTGAAGGAGGTCTTGTAAACCTAGTAGGGTTTGGAGCTAAACTTGATTTTGGTGAGGATGCAGACGTTATTGCAGCAAGCGGTCTTGGAGACCCAGACGATGAATTTGACCTTCAAGAAGCATATATACACATCCTTGCCCCCTTTGGAAATGGCATAGATATCTATGGGGGAAAGTTTGTAACCCTTGCAGGCGCTGAGGTCATAGAGAGTAAGGATGACTATAACTATTCACGCTCGTTTCTATTTGGGTTTGCTATACCCTTTACACATACAGGGATAAGGATTCATTATCCAGTTGCTCCTTTTGATTTCATCATTGGACTAAACAATGGATGGGACACAGTTGATGATGTTAACGATGGTAAGACGATCGAATCGAGAGTGGGACTAAACTTTGAGAAGTTTTCTATAGGCGTTGTGGGATACTTTGGACCAGAAGAACAAAATGTAGACGGGGAATGGCGTGAACTTATTGACATTGTTGCTACATTTGCTCCAATAGAGAACCTGGCTCTTATTGCAAACCTTGACTTTGGTTGGCAGCAGGATGCAAATTTTGATCTTGACGGAGACGGAATAACTGATGTAGAGGAGAATGTATTTTGGTGGGGAGTTGCAGGCTACATCGTCTATGACCTTAATGAAATAGTTAGATTAGTATTAAGGGGTGAATACTTCGATGACCAAGATGGGTTCAGAACTGGAACAGCGCAGCAGCTCTGGGAGTTAACACCGACTCTTCAATTAAGGCCTTTTGCTAAGTATTCTCCATTCGATAATTTACTTCTACGTCTAGAGTACCGTCATGATCAGTCTGACGAAGGTGTATTTGAAGATAACGATGGGAATTTTAAGAAGACTCAGGACACAGTTGCCTTAGAGCTTCTCTATTATTTCACTTTATAGAATTATTAAAGCCCCATCGTCTCTCAGTACCTCCCTTTGGCAGGACAGCCTACGTCTCCATCGGCTGTCCTGCTATACCTTTTGTCAAAAGAGAATTAACAAAATGAGTACCTTTTTGTTCTCTTCAGAAAACTAATAATTCCTAAAAATTATAATCCTAATTTAATAATGTTAAGGTAATATTCATCTAAGGCTTAAAAGCATAAAGATAAAAGCATAAAGATATTTGACAATCCCTGTTTGATCTGAATTATCTGAGAAAATAAAGAGAGGAGTATTCTAATTTGAGTGGAAACGAATCCATACTGTGCATGACTGTCATTGCAATTGCTGCAGGTATCGTGGCACAAAACGCAGTTGCCGGCAAGAAAATCGAGGAGCTATCTCTTCCTAACGGCGTGATTTCAGTTCTTATAATTCGTGGAAAATCTCGAACTCCAACCCTATCTAGAAGTAACATGCCTATCGAAAAAGGAGATAATATAACCATCTTAGATTTGAGTGACGGTTTGAAGGGCTTAGAAGGAGTAGGCTTTAGGGATTATACTCAAATAAATTTGTAACAGAGCTAACTAAAGATAAACCATGGGGTTGAATACAAAAGATTAAGGGCAATACTATTTGGTAGAGTTTGAAATAAAGGTTGTGTGACATGAGCCAGAGATTATTAATAGTTTCAAATAGACTTCCCGTAACTGTTGTGGAGAAGGAAGGCAAGTTGAGGTTTCAACAAAGTGTAGGGGGTCTAGTAACTGGTTTAAGTTCATATTTAGAATCGTCTAAGGGTACCTCTTTTAGTAGCTCCGAATATGTTTGGGTTGGATGGCCAGGCATTACGGTTAGCGATAAAATGAAGCTAGAGCTTAAAGAAAGGGTGTCCTCCGAATATCAAGCCTATCCTGTTTTCCTCTCTGAGAGGGTTATGGAAAAGTTTTACTATGGATTTTGTAATAAAACCATTTGGCCTCTATTTCACTATTTTCCCTCTTACGTTGTCTATAATGAGGATTATTGGATTAACTATAAAGACGTAAATGAAACCTTCTCGGATGCGATCATGGAGGTTATAAAACCGGAGGATATAGTTTGGATACATGACTACCATCTTATGCTTCTTCCTAAACTTCTAAGAGAGAGGATTCCTGATGTCGCAATAGGCTTTTTTCTCCATATTCCTTTCCCATCCTCCGAAATATTTCGTCTTCTTCCTAGCAAATGGCGTACAGATATTTTGAATGGGCTTTTAGGAGCTGATTTAATTGGTTTTCACACCCACGATTACTCACAATATTTCTTAAGGTGTGTGCTTCGTATCATAGGTTATGAGCATGACTTGGGAAAGATTATTGTACAAAATCGTATTGTGAAGGTTGACACCTTTCCAATGGGCATAGATTTTGAGAGATTTTACAACGCTTCGAGTAGCCCAAGGATACAAAAGGAAAGAGGCAAGCTTAAGAAAACTTTGAAAGATCGTAAAATCATACTCTCGATAGATCGACTCGACTATGCAAAGGGTATCGCTAACCGCTTACTAAGTTTTGAGTTATTCCTTGAGAGAAATCCAGAGTGGCATAAAAAAGTAACGCTCTTTCTAGTAGTTGTTCCTTCTCGTATCGGTGTAGAACGTTATGCGGAGATGAAAAATAAAATAGACGAGCTTGTTGGAAGAATTAATGGGCGATTTAGTAGCGGCGGATGGGCACCGATATTTTACCAATACAGGTTTTTATCTTTTGAGCCATTGGTTGCTTTATACACCGTTAGCGATGTTGCTTTAATTACGCCATTAAGGGACGGCATGAACCTAATTGCAAAAGAATACCTCGCTTCTAGAACAGATAAAACGGGAATTTTGATCCTTAGCGAAATGGCGGGTGCTTCAAAGGAACTTGGTGAGGCAATAATCTTGAATCCAAACGATATAGAAGAAATGGCAGAAGCCTTAAAGGAAGCATTGGGAATGAACCGGGATGAGCAGATCAGACGTAATCAGGTTATGCAGGATCGATTGCGAAATTATGATGTAATTCGTTGGGCAGAAGATTTCATTCAACAATTATTCTATATCAGGGAAGAGAAAAAGAGATTCAATGTTAAGCTATTAAATCCTTTCACAAAAAGACAGCTCTTGAAAGACTTTGTGAAAGCTGAAAGGAAGCTAATCTTTTTTGATTACGATGGAACACTTGTTGGATTTGCAGAGCACCCAGATAAGGCAAAGCCGGATAATGAACTTGTAAAGCTTCTCAATTACATTTCCGAAAAACCTAACACAGATGTAGTTCTAATAAGTGGTCGTGATAGAAAAACGCTTCAGAACTGGTTTGGTAAACTAAATATAGGTTTAGTTGCGGAGCATGGAGTATTGATAAAGGAAAAGAACGGGGACTGGCAGTTAATCAAACCTTTAAAAGCTGATTGGATGCCATTATTACTACCAATACTTAAAATGTATGAAGATAGACTTCCTGGTTCATTTATTGAGGAGAAAGAGTTTTCTATAGTTTGGCATTATCGAAGCTCAGATCCCGAACACGCTTCTGTACGGGTAAAAGAACTCACGGATGATTTAATTCATTTTACCGCTAATATAGATGTTCAAATACTACAAGGAAGTAATGTGGTAGAAATTAGAAATGCCGGTGTTAACAAAGCTACTGCTGGGATGTATTTCCTTTCGAAAGATAGATTTGATTTTATATTAGCAGTAGGTGATGATTTGACTGACGAGGATCTATTTAAAGTACTCCCGCAAGAAGCGTATTCAATCAAAATTGGAATATCTCCATCCTATGCAAAGTATAATCTTCGTGACCATATGGAGGTACGAAAACTAATTGAGGAGATTATAAGATGAATACCTCTTTTCATTTTTATACACAAATGCATCTTATTGAATTGCTTAGAATTAAGGCTAAAAATCCAGTTGAAATCTTAGAGGGGTTAAAAAAGGTTCCTACCTCTTCTATCTATTATCATACGCACAGGTTTTTACAACAACATCACTATCTATCTCCCGAGCCACCAAACGATTTTGCCTACTGGATAACAGAAGTTCTCGGTTTAGAGGAGTTAGGAGAATCGCTTGCTGGTGTGGATACTGTTAGTTTTAAAAATTTAGAGGAATTGAGGGCGGAATATATCAAGATTTTGACTAACTATATATCAAAGGGAAAACACATTATTGATTGTGAAGATGGGGAGGAGTTTTACTTTATGGGTTGTAAGACATTTGTTTTACCAACACCTTATTTTGCTCATAATTTGAAAGAATTTATCGAAATATTGAATAAAATAAGCATAAACTCGCTTTATTTTCACATGTTTGAAGCGCGGATGAGACTAAAGAGGGATGAGAATGATTTTGCAAATTGGTTTAGGAACATGGGAGAAAAGAAACTTGCTAAGGATCTCTTAAGATTAGACCCATACAATGTGACATTGGAGGGTTTAAGGGAGGATATAATTAATCTGGTGAGGAAATATGCTAAACATTAATGATTATGCTGTTATAGTAGGCCAAGATATAATAGATGAATTACATATTTTAGGGCAGAAACTCCAAGAAAAAACCGTTCAAAATATCAATTCGACCGCTGTAGGCGGGGGGGTGGCCGAGATTCTCACAAGGATGGTTCCCCTCCTAAGACAGCTTGGGGTTAATGCAAGATGGGATGTCATGAAGGGGAATGAGAAATTCTTTAACATCACAAAAAAGTTTCATAACGCCTTGCACGGTGTGAATGAAGACATATCTTCTGATGATTTAAGATACTTCTTGGAAGTAAATCGGGAAAATGCCGAAGAGATCAACTCTTTTGATGACATAGTATTCATCCATGACCCGCAACCGATTGCTCTCATTGAGAAGAAAAAGGATATTGGAAAAAAATGGGTATGGAGGTGCCATATAGATTTCACGGATCCTCAACCAGACATTATGAATTTCTTGAAGTCGTATATTGAAAAATACGACAGTGCCGTATTTTCTGCCCCAGCATTTTCAAAAGATATCAGCATTCCACAGATTCTCATCTCTCCCTCAATAGACCCATTAAGCGATAAGAATAAAGAGCTAATGCCAGAAATGGTTGACTCCGTGCTTGTACGTCTTGGGATTGATAAGGATAGACCCATTGTTACTCAAATCTCCCGTTTTGATTATTTAAAAGATCCATTAGGTGTGATAGAGGTGTATAAGAAGGTTAAAAAATACATAGACATTCAACTTGTTCTTGCTGGTGGTGGTGCTACTGACGATCCGGAGGGCATGAAGGTTCTTGAAGGGGTAAGATCAAAGGCGGCTGACGATAGAGATATACACGTTATCCTTCTTCCTCCGTCAAGCGATATAGAAATTAATGCACTACAAAGGGCTTCAACAGTAATTTTACAAAAATCATTAAAAGAGGGTTTTGGATTAACAGTGTCTGAGGCGTTATGGAAAGCGAAGCCAGTTATAGCATCTGCAGTAGGTGGTATTCCACTTCAAATAAAGCATAAGTATTCGGGTATACTCTCCCACTCAATTGATGGAACCTCTCATTATTTAAAACAGCTCCTCAATGAGCCGGAGTATGCACAAAAACTTGGCATAAATGGTAAAGAACATATAAAAAACAACTTTCTTATAACAAGGCATATTCGTGATTACCTACTTCTATTCATCTCATTGTATCATGAAGAGGATGTGATTTATCTTTAGATGATTAATTGACCAACTTAAGCTAGCCAACTATATAGAGTTTTTAGCCCTATTGAATATTGAGGGATTTGTTACGAGGGGTTAGCCTAGGGATCAGATTGACATCTCACAAAATAATTGATACAGGCTTATCTAGTTTTCACAAAGGAGGTGGAAAGCTATGCGAAACAAAATCTATTTTCTTACCCTGATAGCATTACTGATACTAGTTGTCATTAAAGCCGAAGGCGAAGATAAACTCACGTTATGGGAGGTGTATAATCAGCACATAAGACCAAAGAAGTTTGTAGACCTAACCCATGCTTTCTATCCAGGGGTACCTCACTGGAAGGGATTTCCTGACGAAAAAAGGGAGACGCTCTTCTGGTATGAACCAGGGGTTGGCAAATTGGGCTCTGGTTTTTTTGCCGAATCATTCCAGCATGTTGGTCAGTGGGGAACCCACGTTGACCCGCCGGCTCATTTCATTAAGGGTTTTAGAACCGTTGATGAGATTGATCCAAAAGAAATGGTAATGCCTCTTGTTGTAATTGATGTGCATGAGAAAGTGGAGAAGAACCCTGACTACCAAATCACTATGGAAGACGTCAAAGAATGGGAGAAAAAATATGGTTCCATTCCTCAAGGTTCATTTGTTGCGATGAGGACAGATTGGTCAAAAAGATGGCCCAGCCAGGATGCGATGCAAATTAAAGATAAAAATGGAATCTCTCACTATCCCGGATGGAGTATGGAAGTTCTAAAATATCTCTTTGAACAAAGGAAGGTCACAGCAATTGGGCATGAGCCTACGGATACCGACCCCGGTGTTGCCACAAGCAAAGATGACTATTCTCTTGAAACCTACGTGCTCTCTACAAATCACTATCAGATTGAGATCCTTGCTAATCTAGATCAGGTTCCGGAAGCAGGGGCACTAGTGATTGTTAGCTTTCCAAAACCGAAAGGAGGCTCGGGTTTTCCCGCGAGGGTATTTGCGATCTTACCGTAATTACGTGATTACGTATTTAAAAACATAGCCACAGAGCTCACAGAGAAAAAAATATTTTTGTTTTTCTTCCTCTGTGTTCTCTGTGGCAAGTCTTCTATCCCGTAATCGATAAGCCTCCTTGTGCACCTTGAATTACAAGGCTAAAATAACTAGGTATGAAATCATTTGAGGAAGCCCTAGGTGAGCTTAAGGTCATTATCGAAAAACTCGAGGGTGGGAATCTACCATTAGAAGAATCGTTGACACTTTTTGAAAAGGGGACGGGGCTTATAATCCTCTGTCATAAGAAACTTAACGAGGTTGAAAAAAGGATCGAGATTTTAGCAGAAAGCCAAAACGGAGAGGTTACGCGGAAGGAATTCGATTTAGAAGAATAGTTTTATGAGACCAGGCATTCAACCCTATCTTTTAGGCCTAAAAGAAATAATAGACAAGAAGTTACTTGAGCTTCTTCCAAATTCTTCTGACTCATTAAGTAAGTTAGAGGAATCTATGCGTTATAGTATCTTGGCAGGTGGTAAAAGGTTAAGACCCATTCTTTGCATATCCGCCTCAGAAGCGGTAGGCGGGTCATTAGACAAGGCACTTCAAATAGCATGTGCGATTGAGATGATACATACATATTCATTAATCCACGACGACCTTCCTTCAATGGATGACGATCTTCTAAGGCGAGGAATACCGACAAATCATAGTGTCTTCGGAGAGGCATTAGCAATTCTTGCGGGCGATGCTTTATTAACAGATGCATTTTCATTAATTGCTAGGGAAGGGATTTCAAACGTAATATCTCCTACGGTAGTTGTTGAGATTATACGAGATATTTCGAAGGCTGCGGGCTCTCAAGGAATGGTAAGCGGCCAGGCCTTTGATCTTGCACTTGAGGGAAAGGAAGTGAGTGTTGAGCTTATAGAGAAAGTGCACTCCCTTAAAACTGGGGCTTTGATTGAGGCATCCGTTACATCCGGTGCAAGGGTTGGTGGAGCAAATGAGGATCAACTTTTACAACTCAAGTGTTACGCAAAATATCTCGGACTCGCTTTTCAAATTATAGATGATGTTCTTGATATCGAAGGGGGAACCGAAATAGGAAAGAGCAGAGGAGCAGATGCCCGTAAGAATAAGGCAACTTACCCTGCATTAGTCGGGGTTGAAAGAGCAAGAAAGATGGCACTTGAGCTCACTGAGAAAGCTCTTCTTGCATTAAAAGATTTTGATGACAAGGCAGGTCCTCTAAGGGACCTGGCCTTTTATCTTGGTGGTAGAAAGTATTAAAAATAAAGAAAGAATTGATTTACTCTTGGTAAAAAAGGGTTTAGCACCTACCAGAACTCGTGCACGCACTCTTATCATGGCTGGAGTAGTTTTTGTTGACAGTACTCGAGTGGATAAAGCGGGAATAATTGTAAAAGAGGACGCAGAAATTTTAGTTAAACACTCTACTCTAGGGTATGTAAGCCGTGGCGGAATTAAACTAGAAGCAGCTCTTAAAGAATTCAGGATCGATGTGGTTGATAAAGTCGTGCTAGATATTGGAGCTTCTACAGGTGGATTTACAGATTGCCTTCTTAAACACGGGGCAAAAAAGGTCTATGCAGTTGATGTTGGATACGGTCAATTGGATTGGAAACTAAGACAAGATCCCAGGGTAGTAGTTAAGGAAAGAATTAATGCCAGATATTTGAAATCCGAAGATATAGGTGAACTAGTTGATGTTTGTACAATTGATGTTTCATTTATTTCCTTAACCAAGGTTATCCCACCTGTCTCGAAAATACTTAAACCGAGCGGGATTCTTATAGCTTTGATAAAACCACAGTTTGAGGTAGGGAAGGGTGAGGTAGGGAAAGGTGGGATTGTAAGAGATGAAAAGAAGCACAGGGAAGTAGTTAGTAGAATCATTAATTTTCTAGAGGAATTAAATTTTAGGATCCTCGGTGTTATTACCTCTCCTATACTTGGTGCGGATGGAAATAAGGAATTTCTGGTCGCAGGGATTTTATTGTAGGGAAATCCTTAGTGATTCCACTTCTGGGAGAATTATAGGTCCGCTCCTACTTTTTTCCCCAATCTGAAAGAAACCTTTCGAGGCCGACATCTGTTAGAGGGTGTTTAACAAGTTGCTTAAACACTTTGTAAGGCATTGTGGCTATATGAGCTCCAGCTCTTGCGGCCTCGACTACATGAATCGGGTGGCGAATGCTTGCGACTAGAACTTGGGTGGAGTAGCCATAATTTTTATAAATTCCAAGAATGTCTCTTACTATATCCATTCCTATATTTGAGACATCATCAAGCCTTCCAACAAATGGGCTTACATAAGCCGCGCCGGCTTTTGCTGCGAGTAGCGCCTGAGAGGGTGAAAAGACAAGAGTAACATTTACTTTAATTCCTTCTTCAGATACCTTTTTCGTTGCTCTAATTCCATCTTCCGTTAGAGGCATTTTTACTACAACATGAGGGTGAATCCGAGCGAGCTCCCTTGCTTCTTCAAGCATTCTTTCTATGTCTGTGCTTATTACTTCCGCACTTACAGGGCCTTTTACTATCTCGCATATCTCTCTTATAAGTTCCTTGAATCCTTTCTGCTCACCCTCTTTTGCTACAAGTGTTGGATTTGTTGTAACTCCATCTAGGACTCCAAGACTCGAAGCGTCTCTTATTTCATCTAAGTTGCCAGTATCAAGAAAGAATTTCATTGCCGGACCTCCGATTCTAAATGGACTATACCATAGTTTGATTCGGTAGTGAAGCGTATTATCCCTAGTTTCTGTAGGGGCATGTTGCAACGTGCCCCTACAAAACAAATTTGACAAAATCCCAATTACCAGAAAACTATTTTCCTAATTTAATATCGAGGGGTAGTTTATGGCTAAAAGAATCCGTTCGGCTATAAAGAAGCATCGTCAGAGTTTAAAAAGAAGGGTTAGAAATGTGCACATGCTTTCTCTTCTAAAAACCCTAGTAAAAGGGGTTAATAACGCTATTGATGTGAAGGATCTAACAAAATCACTTAAAGCCTTAAAGATAGCCGAAGTAACATTTAAAAAGGCTGCTTCAAAAGGGATGATTCATAAACGAACTGCTTCAAGGAATGTCTCGAGGCTTTCAAAGAAGGTTTATGAGTTATCTAAGAAGATGACACAACCCAAAACTTAAGAGTACCTGCTTAAACTAGCTACAAAGTTCCAAAATGAACTTTGTGAGAGTAAGATTTTTTGGTATATAAGCTGTCTTTAAAGTCCTATCACAGTCATAAAGAGCTTGATTTATCCTTTTAATATCATTATAGGAAAAATTTTTTGCCTCTTGCCGAATGTAATAAAATGCACCTGACGAGGTTCTAAGCTGTTTTAGGATCTCGTCCTGTGGCACATTTTTATCAATGAGCTCTTTTGCCCTCCAAATTGACCTAAATCGCCAACTAATTTTATTTAAAATAACAAGTGGTTCCTCTTTTGTCGCTTCAAGATCTAAAAGAACCTTCAGTGCCTTTTTCTTATTCTTTTCGCCAATTGCGTTTATAAGTTGAAATAAGTCTTCAAATTTCTCTTTTTCAGTAAGCTTCTCTACATCTTCAGCCCCTATTTTAATTCTGTTACCTACAAATAGAGCGAGTTTTTGAAGCTCTCTATGAATGTCTTGTAGTTTGTCCCCAACTAATGAGATTAGAGTTTCAACTGCCTCTTTTGTAATCTCACATCCGAGTTTTTTCGCTTCTAGTATTATTTGCTTAGAAATGTCCTTTGTATCTAGAGCGAAATCTACATAAACAACACCCTTTTTATTTTCTAAAGAGAGATCCTTCTCTTCTTCAGCTATCAGAACAAGACAGGTAGATGGAGAAGGAGATGAAATGTAAGAATCTAGGTATCCAAGCTCACTATCAGAAAATCTATCGGCGTTCTTTACAACGACTAGCCTCATTCGTGAGAGCATGGGATAAGTTTTGGCTGTCTCAACAATCTCTCTAGCTGAGTTTGAGTCGCTGTAAAAAAGCGAAAAGTTAAAATCTGAAGAAGCCCCGACCGTGATTTTCTTTAACTCTGATATTGCTTCATCCATCAGATATGCTTGGTTACCAGAAAAGATGTATACCGGACTAATTTCGTTCCTTGAGAACCTTTTATAAAGCTCTGTGTAGTTGATTTTATATGAGCGGGTTTTTTTCATATTATTCGTAAAGATTATATTTAAATTTTAGTGTAACGTAAAGCAATAGGGGACACTTGTTATACCCGGATGCAGTTATCGGGTATCCATATTTTTATTGGATTCCCAATAAAAACGTTTGGGAATGACAACCTTGAAAAAAGATAACGGAAAGGCTTGGAGTTAGTTATCAAGGCGAGTTATACTCAATGAGGTTATGGCTCTAGTTTCAGACAATCTTGTTGATTGGATGTACTTAGATCAGGTTGATTACTCTGAGTGTCTTTCTCTCCAAAGGGAGCTTCAGGAAAGGGTTAGTTTAAACAATCGATCTAAAGGTTTCCTTCTTCTTGTTCAGCATAATCCAGTTGTCACGATTGGAAGATTTGGAAAAACGAATAATATCTTACTTCCTGAAGATGAAATGAAGAAGCGCGAAATTGAGATTTGGAGGATTGAGCGTGGCGGTGATGTTACATTTCACGGTCCGGGTCAGCTAGTTGGCTATCCTATAATCAATTTAGAGTATTTTCAGCTAGGTGTTAAATCTTATGTCCAGCTCCTTGAAGAAACCCTGATCGCTTTACTTAAAGGGTTTGGTATAGAGGCAGGAAGAATTAAAGATCATCCCGGGGTGTGGGTTGGAAAAGAGAAGGTTGCAGCAATAGGGGTGTATGTAAAGGGCTCGATTACTATGCATGGATTTGCTTTAAATGTGAATATAGACCTTGATTATTTTTCACTAATAGTTCCTTGTGGGATCCCAAATATGGGTGTGACATCTATGAAAAAGATTCTGGGTGAAGAGATTCTGCTCAATCATGTAGCATCGGCCTTTGCTGAAGAATTTGGAAAAAGATTTCAAACAAGCATGATAAGGTGCCCATCTTTGGATTTATTGCTACATTAAGGAATCTCACTCGTGGATTTCAAGAGCGTTAAAAAAATACTTTATCTCAAAAGATGCTGACTCTGGTGAATCAGAACCATGAGCTATGTTTCTTTCTATATTTAAAGCAAAATCTTTTCTAATTGTTCCCATTGCTGCTTTTGCTGGGTCGGTAGCTCCCATTATTTCACGTACCCTGGAGATTGCATCTTTACCCTCGATCACCATTGGAACACAGGGACCAGAGGACATAAATTCAGTAAGGCTTGTGAAAAAGGGTTTACCCCTATGAATTGCATAAAACCCTTCAGCCTCCGCTTTTGAGAGTTTTACCATTTTAAGAGCAATTATTTTAAGTCCTTTCTTTTCGAATCTACCCAGAACTTCACCGATTAGATTTTTTGTGACTCCATCAGGCTTAACGATTGATAGTGTTCTTTCCAATTTATAGACCTCCATGGGTTTATTAATTGGTGTTTAATTTTTCGTGGGAGTTAGTGATTTGTCAACTGTTTTAAATTGTTTTCTCATAATCCTAATACGATTATTTGGTTCTGAAGAGGATAGAACGTTAATAGCAGATTCTCACATTATATCAGGTTGACAGAACAGGGCATATTAATTATAATTGAGAAACTTTCTCAATTATATAAAACTCAAATGAATTCAAAAAAGAATTCGGTCATTAACAGCACATTTGATTTCAAATATCTATCTAAACCTTCTCCTCATGGGTTAGCAGGACCAGATGCTAACTCTATTGGTCGTGCCTCTAAGGAAATAAAGACAATTTTTCGAAGGGGCATGCTTAAATGCACGCCGCAACGTCTTGCAGTGTTAGACATCCTACAAAAAAGCATGAAGCATTTATCAATAAACGAGGTTTATAAAGGCGTAAAGAAAATACTTCCGAGAACAGGGCTTGCCACGATTTACCGAGCCCTAGAGGCACTTGAAAAATTGGGTTTAGTAGTAAGGGTGCATCTTGAGGATAGTTGCCAAAGCTATGCGTTTGCCCCAAGTGGTCACCAGCATCCGATAGTATGTTTGGAGTGCAATCGGGTAGTAGATTTTGCCAAGTGTCCTATTGAAGATATATCGAGAGGATTATCCAGAAAGACTGGATTCATGATTCAACAACATTTCTTACAACTCTTCGGAAGATGTCGTGAATGCCGGGCACTATAGATGGAGGAACCAGGAAGGGAAGAATAAATGTCTCATATTCATATTCCCGATGGTGTACTTCCTATCTGGCTTGTTGTTATTGGTTGGATAGCTACTGCTGTGATCCTTTATCTTTGTATAAGAAGAGTGCGGAATGTTCAACTAGGACGAAAGATTCCTCTTATTGGTATTGTTTCAGCAATTATGATAGTTGGTATGACGCTTGAAATTGTTCCAATTGCCTACCATATAAACATGAGTGTAATTGCGGGGATAGTTCTAGGTCCTGCTCTTGGGTTTATATCTGTTTTTATTGTTGATTTGATGATCGCAATGTTTGGTCATGGAGGGTTTACTGTTGTAGGACTTAATACTCTAGTCGTTGGAACTGAAGCTGCAGTGGGTTTCTATTTTTTTCATGCTTTCTTGGGTCTTTTAAGTAGTAGTAAGATATCCGCTGGCCTATCTGCAGCTCTGGCAACAATGCTTAGCCTTATTATAAGCACGTCTCTTATGATAGGTATTGTTTATCTATCTCAAGTCAATCCAGAGAAAATATTGCATGTTGATAAAGAAAACTTTATTGGAAAAGTATTCTCTCTTGGACCACACAGAGAAAACGAAAAACATGAAATGCAAGATAACAAGATAGATATTGAAACATTTGCTAAGACGGTTTTTTTTCTAGGGATGTTTGGATGGATATTAGAGGCAGTGATTAGTGGGTTTGTTATAAGGTATGTCTCACGCGTTAGACCTGACCTGATTCTATCGGAGGCAACTTAGGAGGGTTTTAGTGGATATCGGAATAATTGACTATTTTGCAAATAGTGGAGAAGGTCTTCTCCACCGAGCTTCACCACTTTATAAGATAATCTCCACTGTGTTTGTCCTTGCATCCATTGTGATCACAAACGATTTTATAGTTCTTCTTAGCATATATTTAATGCTTGCTTCTTTGGTAATCTTAGCCAGACTTCCATTTCTAAAAATCATTTCTATAGCCGCTTATCCTGCTATATTTGCAGTGCTCTTTGCAATAAGTAGCTGGAGTGAGGATTGGATAATACCCGCTACCATTATTCTTAAAGCCCTTTGCGCTGCTCTCGCTATGGTGATTTTAATCGTAACGACACCCTATCCAAGCGTCTTTTCTTCCATAAGTCCTTTCCTACCTAGAGTCATATTGGAGGGATTATATCTCACCTACCGTTCTCTATTCATACTTCTTGAGCTTATGGGAAATCTTCTACGGGCCTTGAGAATAAGAGGAGGACTCAGTCCAAGGAGGTATATAAAAAACATATCAAACTTTGCCTCTGGAATAGGCCTTCTTCTGATTCGAGGTTTTGACTTAAGTGAAAGATTTTACGGGGTGATGCAGGTAAGGGGATACAGCGGAAAGATAGCGGAAGAGGAGAGAAAGAGAAAATTAGGTCATGAAGATATTTTTCCGATTGCAGTTGGTCTTTTCATTCTTAGTGTTTCACTTGGAGCGAGATTAGAAGACGATTTTAAACTTTACGGTATTTATTTGCTCACTCTTTCTATCGTATTTGTTTGTTGCTCGGCTTATTATGTTTATTTTCACAATAGCACTCGAGGTGTATTTTGGAAGAGATAGTAAGAGTAAGCAACTTGAGATTTACATATCCTGACGGGACAAAACTCCATTTTCATGGACTTGACTTTGTAGTGCATCAAGGGGAGAGAGTTGTAATTTTGGGGCCAAATGGAAGTGGTAAATCAACGCTTCTTTTTCATCTAATTGGTCTTTTCATGGCATCGGAGGGAATGATAAGTGTCTTTGGAGTTGATCCATCTAAGGATTATATAAAGATAAGAGAGCGAATCGGGGTGCTTCTTCAAAACGTTGAGAATCAGATAATCGCTCCTACTGTATGGGACGATATTTCATTCTCCCCTCGTAATTATGGCTACAAGAAGGAGGATGTTAAAAGGCTAGTGGAAGACATTATAGAGAAACTCGATATCTCGCATCTTAGAGATAAGGTCCCACATTACCTAAGCGGCGGTGAGAAAACAAAAGTGGGATTGGCAGGCGCGCTAGTTACAAAACCAGGGCTACTTATGCTAGATGAACCGTTTGAAGGTTTGGACCCTACATGCAGGATGGATCTTATCGGTCTTCTTAACCGTGTAAGTCGTGAAAACGAAACCGCTCTTATTATATCTACTCACAATATTGATACAGTTCCCTTAATAGCTGATACGGTCTATCTTATGGCAATGGGAGGAGAAATTGTCGGACGTGGGTCGCCGAAAGAGATTTTTACTCAG
>Ga0209618_1000133_pt1 | contig 15917 bp, 20 predicted proteins | sample Rifsed13ft3_FD_184007 | JGI IMG/M metagenome (GOLD analysis project Ga0209618, IMG submission 184007) | Soil microbial communities from Rifle, Colorado, USA - sediment 13ft 3 (SPAdes) (version 2) | ecosystem: Environmental > Terrestrial > Deep subsurface > Rock core/Sediment | place: Rifle... | reverse complement strand
CTTTCATGTCCCCCGACATGGCGTCCTCGTCACAGCGCCGGCGTGGCGCCGTTCAGGGCTGGTTCTTCTGCGCGCCGCTCCCACCAGGCACCGTCGCGGGCGGCGCGGCGGGGATGTCGGGACGGCGCTGGGCCTGCATGTCCGGCGGCGCGACAGGTGCGGGCCCGCGGCGGCGCCAGATCCCCAGGACATCAGCGACAATCAGACGTTTCAACAACTGAATGGCCAGCGCCGGATCCACGCCCTTGGGGCAGGCCTCCGTGCACGCACCGGCCAGGTGGCAGCGCCAGATGCCGTGGGCGATATCCACGGCGCCCAGCCGCGCGCGCCGCCCGTCGTCGCGCGAGTCGGCGGAGTAGCGGTACACCTGCGCGAGGGCCTGGGGACCGGCAAAGGCCGGATCGGTGGCCAGCGTCGGGCAGGCGGAGAGGCAGATGCCGCACTTGATGCAGTAGGCGAACTGCAGGTAGGCGTCGAGTTCGACCGGCGTCTGCAGGTACTCCGCAGTGGGATGCTCCTGTTCTTCGCCCCCCCGGACGATGAACGGGCGCACCGCGGTGTGGTGCGTCACCATCGGCTCCAGATCGGGCACGACGTCGCGCACTACGGGGTAGTTGGGGAGCGGCTCTACCGTCACCACGGGACCCAGGGCGCGGATCTGTGTCTGACAGGCCAGCCGCGGCAGCCCGCTGATGAACATGCCACATGAGCCGCAGATGCCCATGCGGCAGGAGGAGCGGTAGGCCAGGCTGCCGTCCAGATGTTCTTTGATGTAGACGAGGGCGTCGAGCACGGTCATCCCTGGACCGGCCGGGACCAGGTAGTCCTGCTGCCCGGGTGAGCGGTCGGTCTCCGGGTGGAAGCGCGAGACCCGGACCGTTACGGGCACGATGCCGGCCTCCACGGCCCCGTGCGCCCTTTCAGCCATCCTCCGCGTCCCTCATCCGGTGAACGTCCTGACGGTGACGTAGGCGCCGTAGGCGAAGGCGAGCAGGCCGGCCGCGAGCACCAGGCCGGACAGCACGCCCTGTCCCCGGGGCGGTGTCACCTCCAGCAGAACGCTGCGCAGCCCATAGAGCCCGTGGTATAGTGCGGCTCCCAGGAAGAGAAGGTAGAATACCATCTGCGCCAGACTGCGGCCGCGCTCCATGACGGCGGCAAAAGACCGGACGTCGCCCGGATCTACGCCGAGCACTTTCATCAATCCGGAAAGGTGCATCAACCCCATGTGCAGGGTGAGGAGGACCACCATCAGCGCCGCCGCACTCAGCGAGAGTATCCACCACCGCGACTCGCGCATCGTCCTCTCCCTCAGTCCAGCAGCACGAAGATGTCCCAGGCGGCCAGAGCCACGAACAGCCCGGTCAGCACCATCAGCGCGTAGACCCAGGGGCGGTGCCGTTTGATCGAGGTGCGGTATGGGTAGACTGGGCGAGTCGGTGGGCCGAGCAACCACCCCATCTCCGCGAAGATCAGGCGCAGCCCGTTCAGGGCGTGGAAGACGAACCCGGCGAAGAGGATGAATTCGAAGACGACGAAGACCGGGGTGCGGAAGAGCGCCATCGTGGCGCTCCACGCCGCCTCGCCGCGGAGGCGGATACCCGTCTCATATATATGAAGGAAGAGATAGAGGATCAGGCCGAGCCCGCTCGCCCGCTGCAGTATATAAAGGTAACGGTCGAGGCCGTAGCGGCCGGCGTACACCCACCCCCGCACCCCGATCCGCTTCGGTGGTCCTGACTGCACTCTACGCGCCGCCTCCGCCATCGCCTTCACCTCAATACGTCCGTTCGACCGGTTCCCACCGGGTGATGGCCACCGGCAGGCTGCCGAGGCGCGGTCCGTCCAGATTCCGCGCAGCCATGGTGTGGATGAGCCACCGCTGGTCGTCGCGGTTGGGGAAGTCGCGCCGGGCCTGTGCGCCGCGGGACTCCGTCCGCGCCAGGGCGCCGGCGACCACCACCTCGGCGATCTCCAGCATGTTCTGCAGTTCCAGGCAGGTGATCAGGTCGGTGTTGTACACGCGACCCCGGTCAGCCAGGCGCAGCCGGCGGGCGCGGTCCGCCAGCTCTTTGATCCCCGCCAGCGCGCCGGTCAGCCCCTCGCCGGTGCGAAAGACGCCGACGCTTCGGTCCATCGTCTCCTGCAGAGCCGCGCGGATCTCGTAGGGGCTTTCCGTCCCTTCCGTGCGCAGCAGGTCGTGGAGGCGCCGTTCCTCGTCGGCCACCGCGCCTTCCGGTAGCGGCGGCAGAGCGTTCTCGGCGGCGAAGCGCGCGGCGTCCTCACCGGCGAAGCGGCCCCAGGCCAGGCACTCCGCGGTGGAGTTGGTCCCCAGCCGGTTGGCGCCGTGGATGGAGACGCACGCCGCCTCGCCCGCCGCCCAGATGCCGCGCACCGGGGTGGCCCCGCGGAGGTCGGTGTGGATCCCGCCCATCGAGTAGTGCGCCACCGGCCGCACGGGAATCGGCTGTTCGATCGGGTCGATACCGCCAAATTTGATCGCCAGTTCCCGGATGAACGGCAGGCGCTCATTGATCTTGGCCGCACCCAGATGCCGCAGATCCAACAGCAGGTGGTCCAACCCGTCGGGCCGCGGGTAGGCCCGCCCCGCCTCGATCTCCGTCATCATCGAGCGGGAGATGATGTCGCGCGGCGCCAGCTCCATCCGCTGCGGGGCGTAGCGCTCCAGGAAGCGTTCGCCGTCCTTGTTGATCAGATAGCCGCCGTCGCCGCGCGCCGCCTCGCTAATCAAGATGCCGGACGGGACCAGCCCCGTGGGGTGGAACTGCACGAACTCCATATCCTTCAGCGGCGCGCCGGCGCGAAAGGCCAGGGCCAGGCCGTCGCCGGTGACGGTCTGGGAGTAGGTGGTGAAGTTGTACAGGCGGCCGGCCCCGCCGCTGGCGATGATCAGCGCCTGGCTGCGCAGCGCCAGCATCCGCCCGCTCTTCATGTCGATGGCGATCAATCCGCGGTAGACGTTGTCCGCGGCGACCAGCGCGGTGACGAAGCACTCGTCGTAGCGGGTGACCTCCGCGTGGCGCTGCAGTGTGTCGTAGAGCGTCTGCATCTCGAAGAAGCCGGTCTTGTCCGCGGCGTAGACGGCGCGGGGGAAGGAGTGCCCGCCGAAGGGGCGCTGGGCGATCCGGCCGTCGGGCCGGCGCGACCAGGGCAACCCCCAGTGCTCCAGGTGGAGGATCTCTTCGGGCATCGTGCGGACGAATAGCTCGACGGCGTCCTGGTCGGCGAGAAAGTCGCTCCCCTTTACCGTGTCCCAGGCGTGCAGTTCCAGGCTGTCGCCTTCTTCGGGTCGCAGCACCGCAGCGGTGCCGCCCTCCGCGGCCACCGAGTGGGCGCGCATCAGTTGGACTTTGGAGACGAGGGCAATGTCCAGCTTGCCCCGGGATGCCGAAGCGGCCGCCAGGGCCGCCCGCAGCCCGGCGAGGCCCGCGCCGAAGATGACGAGGTCGTGGGTGACCGTGTCCACGCGGCTTCAGTTTAGGGAGGTGTTACTCCCCGCAGCATCGGGTCTAGACCCGATTGAGCCCGCGACGGATACCCGACAACTGTGCCCCCTTCCCGCTGCAACGACGTGTCATGCATTCGACGGACCGTCGTTGCACGTACGCGTCGGTGCAGGGAACGGGGGACCCTCCTCAGCCGGGGCGGGCTGCTAGTCGTCCATGCGGTCCCCGCCGGTCAGATAGACCACTCCCCGCGCCCTGAGAAGTCCGGACCGCGGGGAGTCGGTCAACCGGTTCGTTACTTCAGGGCGTCGAGCGTGGCCAGCAGCACCGTGCGCGCGAAGCGCGGGTTGTGCACGCCGAAGCTGTCGTCGCCCTCGATCAGGAAGTAGTTCCAGCCCGCCCGCACGATCGGGTCGGCGGTGGCGAAGACCGGCCTGCCGGACGCGTCCATGACACTGCCCAACTGGCTGTACCAGGCGGCGCCACTTCTCAAGTTGAACTTCACGCCCTGCTGACCGTGGATCTCTGCCAGATCTACAGAGACGATCTGCGCCGGGTCCACGCGGAAGTTATCCGTGTACTGGTCGGTCTTCGGGTCCCAGTTGCGGATGACCGCGATCCGGGCCCTGGCCGCCAGCACCTTCGCGCCGATCGCCCCCTCCACCTCATGCAGAAGCGTCTTGATCCCACCTTGCACCCGGCCGGCGGTCACGTCCGCGCCGTGGCAGCGCGTGCACACGGTCGCGGGCGCCTTGAACGTGTGGCTCTCCTTGTTGAATCGTACGTGGCACGTGACGCAGGCGTCGCCGATGAAGGAGGCGTGGGGCGAGATCGGCGCTTCCGCCGGCGGGACGAAGAAGGCGTTCTTGCCCATGATCACGTCCGCCTGTGCAGCGGTGTGCGGCGCGCTGTAGCGCCGCGGGTCAGGCGCATTCCAGGTGATCGCGCCGTTGCGGGTGTTGTGGCAGGTCATACACTGCGCGCCCAGGCCAACGCCCGCGGCACGGAAGCCGGCTGGCAGGACCGGCGTGCTGGCCGTCACCCGCAGCTTGAAGTCCGCCTGGTGGCAGGTGGCGCAGGTGATCGGCCGCACCGAGAACCGGTTCAAGCCCAGGTTGGAAAGATAGGCCTCGTCCGCCGGGCTGCCGTCCGGCTTGGTAATCAATCCAGGGTTGCCCTTCTCCAGCTGGGGCAGCCAGGCCAGGAATCCCTGCTCGGAGTGACAGCGGCCGCAGTGCGCGGCGGATACGCCCCGCGTCTCCACCGTGGCTTCCGCCCTGGCGAATTCGCGGTTGGCGTGTCCGGTGCGCGCCCACTGTGCCCTGAAGTCCGCCTGCGCTTTGACCAGGACGACCGAGCCTGCCACGAAGGCGGTGACGATGATAGCGACGATCACTCCATTTCGGATCCAGCGATGCCTACCCATCGGCCTTCCCTCCCTGTCCTCGTCTGCAGAGACCTACGGTCTGCTCGGCTCGCGCTCTCCGCCGCGGTGCACCTGCAGCCAGGTGGCCGCCAGGCGGTTGATCTCATCTTTCGGGTAGCGGCGCCGCCCGCCGGGAGTCATGACGTACGGCAGCCGTCCCTCCCGGGTCCAGCGGTAGATGGTGTGGGCGGAAACGTCGAAGAGAAGGGCCACCTCTCGACGGGAGAGGAAGCGCTTCCCGGGAGTGGACGGGCGTCCCGGTACGGCGTTCATGCGACCTTCCCGCAACGCTCCCTTCTTGTCGTCTCCATCGTATGTGCGCCTTGCACGCTCGGCATGATGCGTTCGCACTAACCTGTTCGAAATTGCACTAGGAGGATAGGAGGAGGCCCGGCGGCCGCCGGTGCGGCGCCGGGCCTCGAGGTCATGGAACGGGGGTCGCTAAGGCTGGAAGGTCAGCCGTGTCGCGCCCGTCTGGTAGGCGTGGCGCACCTGGGCGTTGTCGAAGATGGCCACCCCGAAGTAGTAGGGGCGGCTCAAGCTGTTGAACTGTACGTCGAACGCGCTCCCGGTGACCAGCTTGCGGGCGAATTCCACGGTCCAGGTGCCGTTGCGATACACAGCGCGCGAGGCGATGTCGCCGCGGTCCCCGGTAAACGGCGCCACGAGCATGCTGGCGGCCTCGTCGCCGGCCTTGTACATCGCGTCATCGAGCGCGACCTTCTGGCTGTCGATGATCCAGTAGGGTGGGGCGGTTTTGTTGCCGGGAGCCGCCCACTTGGGTTTCCCGGCCTCCAACGGGACGTCGGCGTATCCGCCGGCGGTGCGCGGGTCGCTCTTCCGGCCGGCCTCGCGGGCGGTCTCCGGATCGAAGCGGGTGCTGTCCACGTACTGGTCGTCGATCTGACCGACCGGCTGAGTGCGCACGCTCTTCCAGTGCCAGATGTCCGCGAGTTCGCTGGGGGTGCTGGTGTACTTGTTCCCGTAGGCCTTGCCCGGCTCGCCGGCGTGGCAGGTGGCGAAGCAGCCGCTCTGCGCGAAGTCCTTGATGCTCATGTTCCAGATCATGGCCATCTTGTCTTCGTAGTACAAGTTGGCGTCGCTCCCCTTGTCGTTGGGATCGGCCAGCTTCTTCCAGGAGCCGTCGGCCTGTTTCTGGAAGGGTGCGCGGCGCAGGCTCTGCGTGGAGTCGGCCCAGGTCATCAGGAAGTAGACCATGTCCCCACTGTAGAGCGCCTTCAGGCGAACGGTGGTCTGTCCGTTGGGCAGGTTGGCCCCACCGGTAACGGGAACGACGACCTCGCGGGCCTGGCTCCAGACGGCGTCCGCTTCGCCGTCCAGCACGGGCGGTGTGGCGACCTTCACGGCGACGAGTTCAGGCTGCTGACCCGCGGTGCGCGCGACGGCCAGCCAGAGCCCGCCGCCGATCAGACCGAGGACCGCAACCACGACGAGCGCGACCTGCAGCGTGCGGTTCATACGCATTCCCCCTAGTGAGGTACACCTTGTCTGCATCCTATGTGCGCCCTGCACGCTGCGTATATGGGGCGGAAACAGTATTTTCGGGTGTGCTGGAATAGTTAGAAGGAGTGATGGGGGATCGGGTGGAGACCCGATACGTTCAGGCCGCCTGCTTGTCCAGGTACTCCAGGATGCGCATCAACTGCTGGCCGTCGCGCTTCGCCTTGGCCAGGATGGTCTGGTACTCCAACGCCTCGGCGCGGGCGTGGTCAAAGGCGCGCTTATGCTCGCCCAGCGCCTGGGCGGTGCGCTGCCGCTCCCGGCGCAGCGCGTCACGGGCGGCCGCCCGCTCCCGCTGCGCATCCCGCCGCTCGCGGCGGAGCACCTCGTAGTGCAGCTGTGTGGCCTCGCTGCGGGGATCGCGGAGCAGACGCTCGTCGGACATGGAGTTCCACCTCCATGCCCACGCTAAGATGCGCGGGAGACGGCGCCCATCGGACGGGGCGCCCATTCCCGCTGGGCCTTTGGCACTAGACGGTCTAGGAAGAAGGGACTAGAGAGATCGACCGCGGCTCGCGGGATGCGGTCAGGCGGCGGGGCGCCGCCGGGTTGCGCGGTCCCGGTCCGAGCGGAGCGCGCGAGTGATCATGTGTACTTGACCCTGGAGGATCCTCCGACGCGCGCGCTCGGCCTCCAGGGTGAGCCGGCGCTCCGTCAGGTTGCGCTCCCGCTCGGAGTAAAGCGCTCTAGCCAGCAGTTCTTCGATCGTCATCGGCGTCTCGGCGCGGATGTCCCGCGCCGTCCCTCTTCGACGCTACGCCGGGCGTGGGACCGCCACCATCGGGTGGACAGCCCATTTCCCTACCTCTCTTTGGGGGGGTTACAGCAGGCGCCGCTGCAGCGCCTGGACGACCGCCTCCAGCCGGCTGTGGGCCTGCAGAGCCACCATGATCTGCTGGATGTGGTTGCGCACGGTGGCCGGGCTGATGCCCAGCGTCCGGGCGATGGCCCGGGTGCCGGCGCCGGAGGCCAGGAGTTTCAGGATGGTGGTCTGGCGGGGCGAGAGGACGACCGGGGCGGAATCGGTGGACCCATCCGGGTCGCTGGAGGAAAGGGCGATAGCCCCCTGGAGGACCTGCTGCACAAACGACTTACGGTGGTGCTCCTCTGTGATATCCCGCAGGATGTGCACGACGCAGGGACCGCCGTTGGTTGTGATGATCGAACTGACCGCGACCCAAAGGGGCGCCCCGTTGCGCCGGTCCACCTGCAGCTCCATCGGCCCCAGCGGTTCCCGCCGCTGGATGGCCAGCAGGGCGGGGCAGAGAGTGTTGCAGACGGGGCGGCCCCTGGCGTCGCGTCCGGCCACGATCTGCGAGCAGTTGCGTCCGACCACCTCCGCGGCGGGGAGGCTGAAGAGTTTCTCGGCCGCGCGGTTCCAGGCGATAATGGTGCGCGTGGCATCCACGGCGAAGGCGGGATCGCCGGCGCCCTCCACCAGCGCGACGATGTCGGCCGGTGCGCGCATCCCTTCCACCTACTTAGGCTTCGACGCCGGGTCGCCCGGCAGCGTGCCCGCGTTGATCTCCGCGATGTTGCTGAAGCCGTCTTTGTCGGAGTCCAGACTCTCGATCGCCTTCAGGGCAGCGGCGTTCCGCCCCTTGCCCATGAAGTCCTTGCCGTACGGGTTCAAGTCTTTCGTCGGCGGCATCTTGGCGTGACAGGTCAGGCAGGCGGCGCTGGCGAGTGCCGTCCCCTCCTTCGGGTTGTACGCGGTCTTAAAAACCGTCAGATCGTTCGGCAAAGCGAAGGCGGCGGCGGCGATCAGGATCAGCGCAAACGCCACCGCAATGCCTATGCCCGTGCGGACCATCCTCGTGCCTCCCCTCTCATGGTGACTGTCCCGCCCGGTCGGGGCGCGGTTCCTCGGTCGTGCGTGCGGCCGTCGTCAGTTCCAGCAGCCGATGTTTGTAGCGGGCGCGCTGCCGCCGGTAGTCGGCGTCGACGATGCCGCCCGCCTCGTGCAGGTCGTCCAGCGCGGCGATAGCCTTGATCAGGTCCTCCCGCGTGGCCGGAGTCTGCCCGGCCGGGCGCGTGCGCCGCCGCAGCAGCGGATAGACCAGCGCCGCCGCGATCACGCCGGCGAAGGCGGCGATCAGCAGGCGCCGGCTCGAGCTCTTCGGCACCGGCAGGCCGGAGAGGCCGAGGGTAATCTGCGTGCCGCGGGCGAGCGACTGCCCGGAGAAGCGGGAGTAGGTGCCCTGTTCGGTCGCCACGGGTGCCTGGCCGACCAGGGGCGCCACGGTCAACTGCGCGGCCGGCCCGCCGAAGACCTCGACGGCGTCGGTGGGATAGTCCAGCGTGCGAAGCACCGTGGCTTGGCCGCGGGTGTAGGGGATGGTGTAGTTGAAGCCGATCTCCCGCGTCCCCGGCTTGACGTCCATCGTGTCCAGGAATCCGCCGGGCGCGGCGAAGACGCAGCACTCCATCAGGCCTTCCAGGTACGAGACGTTGGCCGCGCCGTCGGGGAGGCGGAACTGCAGCGTCTCCCGTTTGCCGTCCTCCCGCACCTTGGCGCCAACGTACGTCCGGTCCGTGGGATTGGCGAAAACCAGCAGTTCCGTGATCTGCACCAGCCCCTCGCCGGGCTCGACGATCATGTGCTGGATATTCACCCGGAGGACGGAGGCGTCGGTGGTGGGCTCGTACACCCGCATAGTCACCTGCTTGGCGCTCTCGCCTACCTTGAAAGTGACCTGGGGACTGTCGTAGTCGCCGCCCTTGTACTTCACGTTGACCAGGTAGGTCCGCGCGGGGTCGGCAGGGACAGCGAAGGTGAATGCCCCGCGCGCGTCGGTGGTGGCCGTCTTCTTGTCCACCTCGGCGTTGTTGACGTAGATCGTCAGCGTGACGGTCTGCCCGCCCACCGCTTTGGCCTTGCCGCCGGTCAAGTTTTGCACGGCGCCGCTGATGGCGCCCTGGGGCGCAGGTGCGCCGAAGGCCCCCGTGGCTAGCAGCAAGAACGCCACGGTGACGGCTGCGGCGACGGCTGCGCGGTTCATCGTGTCACCTCCGCACCCGCCGGCGCGCCGCAGGAGGGGCAGAAACGGGCCTCCCGCGGCAGGCTCTCACCGCAGGAAGCGCAGCGGCTCTTACCTCGCGCCGCGGCGATCTCTTCTTCGAGCAGGACCTCCAGGTGGCGCCCGCCGCCGCCGACCTCGGCCGCTGGGGTCGCCGCGGTCTGTGTGATCGCCTCCAGCGCCTTCGCCTCGTAGCGGGCCCGCAGGACGGCGTAGTCCTCCGGTGAGATCTTGCCCGTAGCGTAGTCGAACTCCAACTCGCGGATTGCGGCCAGGGCCATCTCCTTCTCCCGGCCGCGGTCCGCCGGCGCGATGGCGATCTCCGCGCTCGCGGAGTCCGTGCGCCGCAGCAGCGGCCAGAGGATCAACACCCCGGTGGCCGCGACGATGAGTACCATGCCGACCAGTTCCATCAGCGCGCCTCACGCATCGAATTTCTTCAGTTCCTCTTCCAGCAGCTGGCGCTGCTCAGGGCTCAGCGCCGACGGGGACGCCGCCCTCTGCGGCCCCGGCCGCCGCGTCCAGGCCGCACCCAGGAGCAGGATCGTCACCGCGCCGGCCAGCAGCGCCGCGTACGGTCCCCACCAGGCCAGCAGGTTGAGCCCCCGCCGGGGCGGGGCCGCCAGCACCGCCTCACCGTACTGCGCCACCAGCGCCGCCGTGATCTCCGCGGGGGTCTTCCCGCCTTCGACCATGCGGCGGATCTCCGCCAGCGTGCGGTCACGCGGCCCGCAGACCCCATGGGTGCAGGAGGCCAGGGTCAGCCCGCAGCCGCACTGGCACATGTACTGTGTCGCCAGCTGATTGACCACGACCTTCACCGCGGCGGCGTCGGCCGCGTGCGCGTGCGCCGGCGCGAGCACGACCGTCAGCCCGGCCAACGCAACAATGCCGATGCCGAGCAGCGCCCGGCTCATGCCTCCGCCCCCACCAGGTAGCGGGCCCGGGCGCGCAGCGCCTCGCGGCGCTCCGGCCAGAAGGCGACCACCGTGCCCAACGACATCAGCACGCCGCCGATCCACATCCACATCATCAACGGGTTAACGATGACCTTAAAGTTGGCAGTGCCGTCGTCCCCGATCCCGGCCAGGATGACGTAGAGGTCCTCCATCATCGTGGAGCGGATGGCCACCTCGGTCATCGGCTGCTCCTCGTGGCCGCGGTGGATATTGCGCTGGGGGTTCATCACGGCGATCGGCTCCCGGCCGTTGAAGACGGTCAGCGTGGCCGCGGTCACCATGGCGCTCTGCGTCGGGTACTGGCTCATGCCCTCGTAGCGCAGCGTGTACTGGTTGATGGCGACCGTCTGCCCGGGGCGCAGCACCGCCTCCTGCTGCGAGGAGAACGCGCTGCCGGCCATCCCGGCGAACAGCAGGATCACGCCCAGGTGGACGATGTAGCCGCCGTAGCGCCGCCGGTTGCGCAGGACCAGCCGGCCCAGCGCCAGGGGATAGGGCTCGCCGTGGCCGCGCCGCACCATGGCGCCGCGGTGAAAGTCCAGCAGGATGGTGGCCGTGACGAAGGCCGAGAGGGCGAAGGCGGTGACCGCCACCGGCTGCCGCAGCCCGGCGACGATGAGCCCGACCGCGGTGAGCAGCCCGAGCGCGCCGGGGAAGAGGAAGTTGCGGCTGAGGTTAGCGAGCGACGCCTTCCGCCAGGCCAGCAGCGGGCAGAGGCCCATCACCAGGAGCAGAGCCAGCCCGATGGGCACGTTTACCTGGTTGAAGAAGGGCGCGCCCACGCTGATCTTCACTCCGCGCACCGCCTCGGAGATCATGGGGAAGATCGTCCCCAGGAAGACGGAGAAGGCCGCGCCCACCAGGATCAGGTTGTTGAACAGGAAGCTCGACTCGCGCGAGACGAGCGAGTCCAGGTCGCCGGCCGACTTCAGCCAGGGCAGACGCAGCGCCAGCAGCGTGAACGAGACGATCAGGATGACGGCCATGAAGGCGAAGAAGAGCGGCCCCATGGAACTGAGGGCGAAGGAGTGCACCGAGGAGAGGACGCCGCTGCGGGTGAGGAACGTGCCGAAGATGACCAGGCCGAAGGTGAGGACGATGAGGACCAGGTTCCACACCTTCAGCATGTCCCGCTTCTCCTGGATCATCACCGAGTGCAGGAAGGCCGTCCCCGTCAGCCAGGGCAAGAGGCTGGCGTTTTCCACCGGGTCCCAGGCCCAGTAGCCGCCCCACCCCAGCTCGACGTAGGCCCATTGCATGCCAAAGAGGACGCCCAGGGTGAGGAAGAACCAGGAGGCCAGCGTCCAGCGGCGCGTCGCCCGGATCCATTCGTCGTCCAGGCGTTTCGTGGCCATGGCGGCGATGGCGAAGGCGAAAGGGATGGTGAACCCGACGTATCCCAGGTACTGTGTCGGCGGGTGGAAGAACATCCCCGGGTTCTGCAGCAGGGGGTTCAATCCCTGACCGTCCGGCGGCGCGAAGGCCAGGCGGGCGAAGGGACTGCTCACGACCGCGAGCAGCAGCGTAAAGAAGACAGAGACGCCCATTACCGTGGCGATGATATATGGCATCAACTCGCGGTAGCCGGCCTGCCGCCACACGACCACCGCGCCGAATCCCGCGAGCAGCCAGGCCCAAAACAGCAGCGACCCCGCCTGTCCCGCCCACCAGACGGAGACGGTGTACCAGAACCCGAGGTCGCGGCTGCTGTACGAGGCGACGTAGGCATTGCCGAAGTCCCGCGTCAGCGCCTGGTAGAGCAAGATCCCCGAGGCGACGCTCAGCAGGAGGAAGACCGCGTAGACGGCGTTGCGCGCGCTGTGTTGCAGGTCGGCGCGCCGCAGTCCAGCGCCCAGCAGCGCCGCCACCAGGCCGTAGGCGGAGACCAGCGCCGCCAGCGCGATGGAGAGGTTCCCCAACTCACTCATCGTTTACACGCCTCCCGGCTTGGCTTCGAACTTAGACGGGCACTTGGCGAAGAGGCGCGTCGCGGTGAATGTCTTGCCGTCGTAGGTCCCCTCCACCACGACCTCGGCGCCCGGCTTGAAAGCGTCGGGCACCACCCCGCGGTAGGCCACGGGAATCTGCCGTGACCCGTCGGTGACGGTGAAGGCCAGCCGGCCGCTGACCTGGTCCCAGTCCACGCCGGGCAGCACCTTCCCGTTCAGCCGGACGGACGAGCCGGTGATCGCCGGCGCGCGGTCCAGCAGTTCGCCCACGGTGAGGTAGTAGGCCATGCTGCCGCGGGCTCCGGAGTAGGCCAGGTAGGCGCTCGCCAGAACGAAGACGGCGATGGCGATCGCGAACTTCTTCTTGCCCCGGCTCATCTAATCACCACCCACCCACCCCCGCCGACCACTGCACTCACCCCCTTCGCGCCTGCTGCAGCGCGCCCACGTCGGCCTCCAGTGTCCGGCCGATGCGGTGCAGCCGGAGGACGTAGAGGAACAGGCCCGCCCAGACGACGGCAAACCCGATGAACATGGCCAGTAGCGGCGACATCACGACACCTCCTGTGTGCCGACGGTCCACTGTGTCCCGGCCCGTCGGTGGTCCTCGTTCTTCAATTCCGCCAGTGCGTCGGCGGCCGCCATCTGCCGGCGGCGGACGCTGAACAGCGCGACATACAGCACGGTGAAGGCCGCGACGTTTACCAGCAATGCCTGCAGCATCGCCGGGTGCAGCCCGGAACCGAAGCCCTCCGGCCGGATGACCACCGGCAGCGGGTGCAGGGAGCGCCACCACACCACCGAGAGGTGAATGAGCGGGATGTCCAGGAACCCAATCACACCCAGCACCGCGGCGAAGCGCGCCGCCTGCGATCCGGCGCCGCCGTAGGCGCGGACCATCAGCGAGACGACGTAGATCAGCCAGAGCATGAAGGTCGTGGTCAGGCGGGGGTCCCAGGTCCACCAGGTCCCCCAGGCGTAGCGCCCCCACACCGAGCCGCTGATGATGGCCAGCGTCGTGAAGACGACACCGACCTCGGTGCTGGCGTAGGCGGCGAGATCAAACGAGCGGCGGCGCGTAAACAGGTAGCCGATGCTGGCACCGAAGACCACGGCAAACGCCAGGTACCCCACCCACGCCGACGGGACGTGCACGTAGAAGATCCGCTGCGCGTTGCCCATCGTGACCTCTTCCGGGGCGTAGAGCAGGGCCATGAACTGGCCGATGACGATCAACCCCAGCCCCAGCCAGATGAGCGTCGCCGGCCGGTCCGGCCCGGCCTTTGCCGCCACCGCCCGCTCCTGCGTGGTCACCGCCATCGCTCACTCCTCCAGGAGAAACTCGAAGATGACGTAGCCGAGCACCACAAACATCACGTCAAACACCGCCAGGATGCGCACGCCCGGCAGCACCTCCAGCAGCGGCCGGCCGGCGAGGATCCCCGCAGTCGCCTTCACGCCGCTGATCAGCACCGGCGAGGCGATGGGAAAAAGCAGGACCGGCAGCAGCACCTCGCGGATGCGCGTGTTCACCGACATCGCCGAGAAGATCGTCCCCACCGCCACCAGGCCGATGCTGCCGAGCAGCATCACCAGCGCCAGGGGCAGCAGATGCGGCAGCAGGGCAATGCCCGAGATCACCGCCATCGCCGGAAGGATCAGCGCCTCCACCAGCAGCAGGAAGAGGAGGTTGGCCGCCGCCTTGCCTAGATAGATGAGGCTCCGGTCGGTGGGGAAGAGGCGCAGCGCCTCCAGGCACTGTTGGTCGCGCTCCAGCACGAACGAGCGCGACAACCCCAGCGTCGCGGCGAAGGCCAGCGTCACCCAGAGCATCCCCGGCAGCAGCGTCACCGCCTGCGCCGGCGAGGGGGAAAAGGCGAAGTTGAAGATCACGGCCGAGAGCAGCGCGAAAACCGCCATCGCCGTGAGGATCTCCTTGGTACGCAGTTCCAGGGTGAGGTCCTTCCAGACCAGGAGGCGGACGGCGCTCAGTGCACCCATGCGCCGGTCCTCACGAACTCTGTGTAGAGCTGCCCCACGGCGTGCTGGTCTTCTAACCCATCGCGGCTTTCGTAGGCCACTGCGCCGTCCACCAGGATGACGATGCGGTCCGCCAGCACCAGGCCTTGCTCGATGCTATGGGTCGTCAGCACGATCGTGCGGTCGCCCCGGAGCTGCTCCAGCAGATCGGTGAAGAGCGCGGCAGCGTGCCGGTCCAGTCCGGTGTAGGGTTCGTCCAGCAGCAGCAGCGGCGGGTTGTGCACCAGGGCGCGGGCGATGGTCAGCCGCTGCAGCATGCCGCGGCTGAAGGTGCGCACCAGATCATGGCGCCGCAGTCCCAGGCCCACCGCGTGGATCAGCTCGGCGGCCCGCGCGCCGGCGTCGGGCAGACCGTACATCCGCGCGGCGAAGAGCAGGTTCTCCTGCGCGGTCAGGCCGGCGTAGAGGTAGCTGTGGTGCGAGACCACGCCGATCAACCGCCGCAGGTCGTCGTCGCGCTGCGGGTCGCGCCCAAAGAGGCGCAACCAACCGCCGCTCGGGCGCATCAGGGTGGCCAGGATTTTGATCAGGGTGGTTTTCCCCGCGCCGTTGGGGCCAAAGATGACCAGGGATTCCCCGGCCGGCACTTCCAGGGTGACCCGCCGCAACGCCTGCACGGGGCCGAACGCCTTCTCCAGATCTCTGGCTTCGATCGCCTGCACCGGGTCACCGTGTACGCAATGCGCGCTTCGCCGCGCTACCTGGGGCCAGTCTAGGGGGCGGGTGCAGGTGCCGGTATCAGGCAGGTGCCTGATTCTCCCTCCTCTGCAGGGCCTACATGCGGTCTGGGTACCTTCTAAAGGCTTCTTGTCCCCCTAAAGCGCTTCGAATGGGACGAGACAGGTCCGACGAGCGTGCTAGTGCACTGTGCGCAGAAGTGAAGCAATCGCTCCACTGGCGGCTTCGAGTGCGACCCCGGATCGGGTGCTAGGGGCTACGACCTTCGCTGTAGTGCAAATGGACAGGAATGGATGCAGTCGGCTCATGACAGACGCGCGCATCGCACCCTATGGTGCAATCGGGTGACTGCACCGCGCGCCGGCCTGTGCGGCGCGCGCTGCGGGAAAGGGGTCCAAATAACTTCATCACTGCCAGGGGGCGAGCCATGAGCCGTCGTGTCTGGGTGTTGGTCGGGGTCCTGCTGGCGGTCTTGACGATCACGGTCGTCGCCCGCGGGCAGGCGGACAAACGACAGCAGTGGGCCAGTTCCAAGCACGCGAACCGCGAACTGGCGCGCGAGGAAGCCACCGTGGAGAAGCGGGGAGAGACCGCGGCGCACTGCGGCCGCTGCCACTCCGAACAAGGCTTCCTGGCCTGGCTCCCCCAGCTGGAGAAGGGCAACCCCGGTCTGATCACTAAGCCCGACGGGAGCCCCGCCGACGTCCCTTACCTGGCGGGCCTCGGCCTAACCCGGTTCTCCGTGCGGCCGGTCACCTGCGCCGCCTGTCACAAGTCAGACTTCAGCATCCGCGTCACCGCCAGCACCCCTGTGCTCCCGGCCGGCTTCCGCGCAATCGGCGTCGGCCTGGGGGCCC
>Ga0209618_1000124_pt1 | contig 16295 bp, 15 predicted proteins | sample Rifsed13ft3_FD_184007 | JGI IMG/M metagenome (GOLD analysis project Ga0209618, IMG submission 184007) | Soil microbial communities from Rifle, Colorado, USA - sediment 13ft 3 (SPAdes) (version 2) | ecosystem: Environmental > Terrestrial > Deep subsurface > Rock core/Sediment | place: Rifle... | reverse complement strand
AGACGTACCGAAGGAGAAGGCAGCTCTACTGCACGCCATCTATGAGCGGATCACGGTCGCTGGGCCGGAGATCGTCGGTGTCCAGCTGACCGCGGCGGCCTACGCGCACGGTTTGGCGCTGGCGCTGACCGAAAAGGTTGCAATGGCGCGGCCGACAGGTGTTGGGCGCGCGATAGCAACCTACGACATGCCGATCGAGGGCCGCGATGAGTGGCTCGAAGCCGCGAAGCGGCTGGCATGAGGGACGGGACTCCAGTTGGTGGACGCCCCGCTCGCCACGGTCCCAGGCATCGCCCCGCCACCCACGACGTTGCGATCTCGCGCGCCACGGACCGCGAGGTCGGGGTGGTCGCCGCGGTCCTCGTTGCCGGGTCGGAGAAGGCAGACGCCCACCGCCTCGGCCTGTCGCACTCGACCGTGAAGCACCACCTGGCGAACGCCCGGTCCAAGGTGGGGGCGACAACCACGGCACAGCTCGTGTGGATCCTGGCGCCGCGGCTGCCCGATCCCGAGGGTGTCCAGACGGACGACTAGCGGGTCTGCCGGAATGGATCCGAACCTGTGACCTTCGGCCCCGAAGGGCCGACGCTCGATCCACTGAACTTCCAGGCGCGCGGGCAACGACCAGACCGGGCTTGCGCCTGTTAGGCCTTCGGCTTCTGGTGTTCGAAGGAGGTTCGGGCAACCTCATGGCTCGATCCGGACGCTGTCGACGATCGCTCGCAGCTCGGCAAGATCCTCCGCGGGCGAGCCGGGGGACCCTTCCGCCGCGATCATCAGACGCGTCCCTTCGACGTCGACGATCCAGAACTCCTCCCGGTAGCCAGGCCCCGTGTAGCCATAGAACGCGTCCCCTGGTTCGGCGGTGTCGATGAACCCGACCCAGCTCTTGAGGTTGCCTTCGACGCATCCGGTGAAACGGAGGTCGTTTCCCGTTCCATCGACCGGCAGGTCGGGCACGGTCCATTCCAGATGCTTCCCGCTGTAGCCATCGATGGTCACGTCCCTCGTGGGCGCCGTCACCTGGAACGGAGCCAGGTCCGCCAGCGCTTCCGCCAGGTCGTCGACGCTCGGCCCGACCGGTGGATCGGCCCATGAATGGTCGCGGCACCCATCACTCACCAGGTTCGTCACGGTGGTGATGCTCACGCCGACGTGTGAGGGGTTGCCTGGGCAGCCACTGGCCGAACAAGCCGTTCCCTGATTGGCGAACTTGGCAGCGCCGATCCACATCGACCATCCCTCGGCGGGGATCTGGTACACCACGCGGAGAGCGGTGGCGGGGTCGCCGTCGGGGTCGATGAAGTACGTTCCGGGCTCGAGTGGAGCGAACGGCTCGATCTCCATGACGTCCAGGACCGACGGCGTGGAGCTTGGTGTCGGGGCGGAGCTCGGCGTCCGCGTCGGGGTCGACGGTGGGCTGAGCGTCGGGTTCGTCGTAGCTCCCGGGGCGGAACTCCCGCAGCCCGAAACGATGCCAACGACGAGTGCGATGGCCAGGGTCGCTCGCGCAACCGCTCGTGCGGCAAGCGTGAAGTGGGTCGCCGTTACCCTCGTGTCCACTCTAGCCCCACCGGTTCGATCAGCGCGTCGGGCAGTGAGTCGTAGGAAAGGCTGAGGTTTCTCAGCTGCTCTTCGAGCGGTGCACCGCTGAGCGCGTGGGCTTGGCTGCCGTCGTCGCAGGCGTGGTCGGGCTGTGCGATGACGATCGTGCTCGCGTCTCGCGGCGCAGCGACCGCGGTCATGGTTGACAAGGCCCCATCGCAGAAGGACGCGAAGTCACCGCGAATGGTCACCCCATAGGAGCCGTCGGGCATCGCCGTCACCTCCATCGTGAGATGGCTGCTATCAGGTTGCCGGTCGGTCGCCTTCCAGGTGCCGGTGAAGTCAACGGGTTGACCGGGGTGATCGTGGGATTCGCCGGCGCTGGAGCCGCGCTGGTGTTCGCCCCATTCCCTGCTGGCTCTGAACCGGAGATCCAGACTGCTGGCCTGTTGTCGGACTCGCCGCCGACGATGAAGTCAGACCCCCATGCTGCGGCCACATTGGCCTCCGCACCGGTCGGAGCCCCGAACCGATCGTCGACGGGCAGTCGTGACCAAGAGCGTCCGTCAGGCGACGTCCAGATCACCGTCTCTGCGGATGGGCAATCGAGCATGCAGACGCCGTCGGCCCCGACCGCGATGTACCCGGCAGCCCCTGCAGCGATCGACCTCAGGTGCATCTCGACCCGCCACCCATCGTCGTTGTGAAGCGCCGGCCAACGAGACGGCCCGAAGGCGTCTTCGGCGACGTGCTCCCATGACCGTCCGTCGGCGGAGAACCACACGTCGGCGGAGAGCCACACGTCGGAGGAGTCCTCGACGACGAAGCCGTTGGGCCCTCCCGCCACCGTCGCATACCGCGTAGATTGCGGAACAGGCACGCTCGCCCACGAGAGGCCGTCGTTCGAGGCCCAGAGAACGGGCACGAAGGTCCCCGAGTTGTCGTCGTGGATCCAGGAGGACACTCCCCAGGCGATCAGGTTGCGCCCCGACACGGCGACGCCCAGCATCTCGACGGCGCCCTGCGTCTGGACTCGATCCAGCGGGCGCTCCAGCTGCGACGGCTCGCTTGGAGCCGGCGGTACATCGGCTAGCGTCCAGTCGGTTCCATCCGTGGAGTACCACGCCTTGTTGTCGCTGCCGACGGCCACGACGCCGGGACCGGCGACGGCTGCGGCGATCGGCGTACCCGCGCGGAGGTCCGGGTCCATCGCCGAGTCGGCGATGCGCTGCCAGCTCAAGCCGTCTTCGGATGCGAGCACGTCGTTCCCGACAAGCAGGAACCTCTGATCCGTGGCAACCAGCGCCGCGCCGTTGTGTCCGACCGGCCCATGCTGATCAGCCGGCACGCGCGTCCAGTCGCGACCGTCGGCGGAGAAGTACAGCCGGGACTCGTCACCTTCGCCCACTGCCGCGAGTAGGCCACGTGGGCCGGCGGCAACCGCGAATACACCACCCTCGGCCCCCGAGTCGATCACCACTCGCCGCCAGGCACCCGGCGTGGTGGGCAGGGCAGGCGGTCGTTCCGGCTGATTCCTTTGTGAGCCGATGTAGACGACGCCGGCGACAAGGAGCGTAACCATCAGGGACAGCGCCGCGAACACGACGGCCACCCGCGCGAGGCCTTGGCGTCGCACTGCGATGTCCACCGAAAGCCACCTTTCGAGGAACGTCCACGCGGGCCGCTGCCGCGTGCGACCGGCCTGCGCGACGATGTCAGGGAGGTAGTCGGGCCGCGCCGGGCCGGCTACGTCGCCAAGGGCGGCATGCAGCTGGTCGGTGGAGAAGGAGCGTGGGGTCGTGTGCGGACGGTTCATGCGAATCGCTCCGTGGCCGTTGCCGGGACCGGCAACTCGTTCTCGTCGGCGACACTGATGCGCATCGCCGCGAGCGCTCGGTTCAGGCGGGATTTGGCCGTCCCGACCGGGATGCCGAGCGTGGCGGCGGTCTCGGGCAGCGTGAGATCGAGGTAGTAGTGCAGCACGACGACCGCGCGTTGGGCGGGGTCGACGGCCGCGAGCATGCGTTCGACGTAGAGCGTGTCGGCTACCCGGGACGTGGGGTCCGAGACCGGTGCGTCGTGGAATGGCGTGAGCTCGACTTCGAAGGTTCGGCCGCGCCGCTTTCGAGCGATGTCAAGGCAGGCGTTGACGGTCAGCCGGTGGAGCCAAGCACCCAACCTGTCCGGGTCCCGAAGCCCGCGCAGGTTCTTCCATGCCCGAAGCGTCGCCTCCTGGACCGCATCGCGCGCGAGCTCCGGGTCGCGGAGGATCAGCCGGGCGGCAGTGTCCAGTCGCGCCAGGTGCTCGCCGACGAGCATCCCGAAGGCCTCATGATCGCCTTGGCTCGCCTGCTCAAAGAGACGCGTCAGGTCCACGGTGTCCTCATGTCTCGCCGCGGCGAACGACCGCGGATACCCATATTGACTCGCCATCGAACCCGAACGGTTCCCGGCACGGTCGCGCTCGCCGTTGCCGTGCGACGAGTTGGGCCGGCGCGAGCCGTTCCATGGACCGACTGAGCCCATGCCGGCGCAGTCGGTCGAGGACGAGGAGCACGACCAGGACGATCGTGAGCGCGGCCGCTGCGCCGATCCGGGCCGAGGAGTAGACATCGGAACGCGAAGCGTGAGGCCAGGGTGGCATGACCGTCCGCGCCTTGCCCCGCTCCCTCGAGGACCTCCGCGGCCGCCGTGCGGCGCGCTGGATCCGCGAGTCGACGGCGGGCCAGGCGGACAACTTCGGGCCCGACGCCCAGGCCGAGCAGCAGACCCGCGCCATCGAGCGCTGGGGCCTCGTCGACACGGGCGGCGCCTGGGAGGTGGCCCACTCGGGGCGGACGATCGCCGCGACCGGCCAGTGGGCGGAGATGCTCGCCGGCGCCGGCGAGGATTGGGAGGTCCTCGTCGTCGGCTACGTGTCCCGCTTCGCCCGGGACCTGCGGACCGCGGTCAACGCGCGCCACGACCTCCACGCCCGGGGCGCGGTGATCCTGTTCGCCGACGAGCGCGTCCTGTCCTCCGACGAGGACGAGTGGGAGCGCTGGGCCCGGGAGGCGGTCGAGGCCGAGGCCTACAGCCGCAGGCTCGCGAAGCGGATCCGGGAAGGCTATGCCGCGAAGCGTCGGCGACTCCGCGTGCCGGGTGGCAACCGGGCGCCGTTCGGGACGATCCGCGACGGTCGGACGATCACCGTCGACGAGGCCTCGCTCTCCATCGTCCGCCGCGCCTACGAGCTCGCGTCGGCCGGCCTGACCGCCCGCGAGCTCGCCGCTGCGACCGGCCTTGCGCCGACGCACGTCGCGGAAGTGCTGACCAACCCGTTCTACGCCGGTCGCCTGCGGACCGGCGAGCCATCCGCCCTAGGCGCGCTCGTCGACGTCGGGACCTGGGAGCACGTCCAGGCGATGCGGGCCCGGTACAGCCGCCGGCACCGCGGATCCGTCAACCGCCGCCAGTATGGGCTCGCGGGGCTCCTGGTCTGCGCGGCCTGCGGTCGCCGGCTCATCGGCCACGTCGGACGCTACCGCCACACCGACGCCTGCGAGCCGTTCAAGGCCGCCGCCCCGCGCCGATACCGGCGCTTCGCGACGACGAACCTCGACCACCGCGTCAAAGGCGAGTCGTACAAGTCCGAGCTCTACGAGGCAGCCATCGGTCGGGCCTTCGAGCACGTCGCCATCTCGGCCCGGCTGAAGGTCGACACCGTCGCCGATGCGACGCGACAAGACCCCGAAAGTGGCGACGTCCTGGCACTGGCGCGCATCAACCGGGAGCGTGACCAGGCCGCGCTGCGGTTCGCCCGCGACCGTGATCTCGGTCGGCTCGAGGCGACGATGGCGCGCCTCGATGCCGAGGCCGCAGCGGCGGTGGTCCGCCCGTCGCGCACGCCCACGGCGGCCGAGGCACTCGCCTACCTCGAGGAGTTGCCGAAGCTGTGGGCGAAGTCCTCAGACGCCGGGCGCCACGCGATCGCCGAGGCGACCTTCGAGAGGATCCACGTCCTGGGGGTGACCAACTACTCGTTCGCGCTGACCGCTCACGCGAAGGCCCACGGATGGGATGCGACCTTCGGGCCCGGAGCCGTATCAAGCTCGATTAGTCAGTTTGGTCGGGGCGAGAGGATTTGAACCTCCGACCTCATCGTCCCGAACGATGCGCGCTGCCAAGCTGCGCCACGCCCCGACCGAGGGTGCCCGCGGCATCGCACCGCGGCGGCCGGAGTATAGCGGAGGTCCGCGACACGGCCAACCTCCGCGGCCGTTGTGGGGGGCGCCACCTCATACGCACGTAGCTGGAGCAGTAGAAGCCACGCGACACCGGGATGTGCCCCAACGCGCCGCAGACGCTCACGGGGCGTGCGGATGAGGCGGATCCGGCGCTCCGCCGCTTATTGCGCTCCGTGGGCGTGCGTATGAGGCTCGGCCCGCTCGGCTCGGCTCGGCACGAGGCTCGGCTCGGCCCGGCCCCCAGACCGGCGCCAGGACCCCCGCCCTATGAACCCTCGGCCCTGGCCTGCGCCGCGGCGCGCTCGTCGGCGCGGATGGGCAGCACGGACAGCGCGGCGAGCAGGAAGGCCGCGGCCATCATGGCGAACACGATCCCGAGCCCGGTGGTCTTCCCGAACAGCTCCACGACCACGCCGTAGACGGCGACCCACAGCGAGCCCACTCCGAACGCGAGCGTGAAGTAGGCCGCGTACGAGGCATCGCGGATGCCCGCCGGCGCGATGTCGGCCAGCAGCGCCTGGAGCTGTGGGCTCTCGGCGAAGTTGAACAGGCCGAGCAGCAGGATCCCCGCCCATAACCCCACCACGTTCGAGCCGGCGGCCAGGAAGACGGCGAACGCACAAGCGCCCGCGACGTAGACGCCGACGATGAGCGGCTTCCGCCCCCAGCGATCCGACAGCCAGCCCGCGACGAGCGGCGCGGGCACGCTGAAGACGACGAGCACGGCGTACATGAGCGCCACCGTGGCATCGTCGAGCCCGACGACCTGCGAGAGGTAGATGGGCACGAAGACGTTGACCACACCGAGCCCGCGCCCGCCGCCGCCGAGGATCGACGAGAGGTAGAGCCAGAGCAGGTCGCGGTCGCGCCGGATCGTCCGGAAGGCATCGCGCACGCTGCCGTGCGCGCGGGCGGCGGCGCGGTCGGTGCCGGCCTCCTTGACCAGCACGAGGATGGCCAGGGCGATGAGCACGGCCGGGATGCCGAACAGGACGACCGTCCAGCGCCAGCCGACACCGGCGATCAGCCACGCCCCGAGGAGCGGGACGGTGACGGTGCCCACGTTGCCGCCCGAGATGTGGGCGCTGATGGCGAAGCCGCGCCGGTTGGGCGGGAACTGCTCGGCCAGCAGGCCGTTGCCGACCGGGTGCTGCGGCGCCCCGCCCACGCGCATGGCGATGTGCGTGGCCGCGAAGGGCAGGAAGCTCGTGGCCGCGCCGAGGAGCACCTGGCCCCCGCCGAAGACGAGCCCGCCGAGGCCGAGCAGCACGCGCCGCGGCACGTACCGCGTCAGCGACGCGAAGCTCAGCTGCACCATCCCCGAGGCGAAGCTGCTCACCCCGGCCAGGACCGCGACCGCACCGATCGACACGCCGAACTCGTCGATGATCTTGAGGTAGATCAGCGGCAACAGGACCGCCTGGGCGTGGTTGACGGCATGCGCCGCGGAGAGCAGCCAGAGCGTGCGCATGGGGCGCACCACGGCGTCGGCGGCGGGCCGCAGGGCGGAAGGGAGGTCCACGGCCCCGGAGCGTATCAGTTGCGGTGGACGACCCGGCAGACCGTGGCACCGGGTCGGGGACCGCCCGATTCCCCCACAATGAGCGCTTGGTCGAGATGAGCCAGAAGGAGAACGACCGATGACGGCCAGCGCGAGAGCGGGAGCCGCGCGAGCCATGGCTGCCGTGCGCGGCCTGGACCGACCCCTGACGCTGCTCGCCGGCATGGCCTTCGTCACCCAGATCGGCGTCGCGGTCATGCTTCCCCTGCTGCCGCTCTACGCGACCCAGATCGGCGCCACGCCCTTCGTCCTCGGGCTGCTCACGAGCGCTCACGCCGTCGCGAGCGCGATCGGCCAGCTGGCGGGTGGCTTCCTCACCGAACGCTTCGCGTCTCGCCGACTCGTGGCCACCGGCATCGGCGTCTACGCCGGTGCGAACATCCTCATCGCGACCGCGACCGCAGCCATCCCGCTGATCGCCTTCCGGGCCCTGGCGGGTCTCGGTGGCGGCGTCAACCAGATCGCCGAGCGGCTCTACCTCACCGAGGTCTCGGAACGGTCCCGGCGCGCCTTCGCGAACGGGATCCTGTCCGCGGCGGGTGCGGCCGGCTCGGTCATGGGCCCGGCGGTGGGCGGCCTCCTGGTCGCCGTCTCCGACCTGCGCGTGCCGTTCATCCTCGTCGGAGCCACGAGCGCCCTGGCAACCCTCGGCGCCCTCTTCCTGCCGCGCCCGTCGGTGCGCGCGGAGGCGGGCGTCGAACCACCAGACGCGACACCGCTCGCGGAAACGTCGCCCACTCCCGAGGCCGAACCCGGACACGAACACGGCCGGCGGCCGATCGTCGCTCTGTTCCTCTCCAACCTCGCGGCCATGGCCGGGTTCGGCGCCTTCATCACCACGTACGCCATCTTCGCGACGGGCAACCTCGGCTGGTCGGCGGCGGAGGTCGGCATCGTCTTCGCCATGTTCGGGCTCGGCAGCGTCATCCTCGGACCATGGCTCGCACGACGAGCCGACCTCACCGGTCGAAGGCGGATGGCGGTCCTCGGCTGCATCCCCGTCGTCTTCCTCCCGGTCGTCATGGCCCTCGGCTTGCCGCGACCCGCCATCTATGCGGTCACGATCATCGCCGGCGGGGGCCTGACGGCCTTCGAATCGTCGTGGTTCGCGCTTCTCGCTGCGGCGACCGACGAGGGGCGGCGCGGCCGCATCTTCGGCATCGTCACCGCGCTGTCGAGCCTGGGGATCGCGATCGGCGCGATGGGCGCCGCTCGGGCCTGGGAGCTCGTCGACATCCACGTGGCGGTCCTGCTTGCGGCCGTGACCTTCGGGCTGGCCGGGCTGGCGATGCTCGCGCACCCGACGGATCGCATCCCCTCCCCCGCAGCGGCCGGGGACTGACGCCCACCTCGCTACACTCGTGGCTGACGACCCGCAGGAGAGACCGATGGCCCCCAACCGTCCCGAAACGCGCGAGCGCTGGGCGCTCGTCCTGGGCTCGAGCAGCGGCTTCGGCGCCGCCGCCAGCCGCGCCCTGGCCCGTGACGGCTACGGCATCGTCGGCGTCCACCTCGACATGCGGGCGTCGAAGGCCACCGCGGACGCGGTGCGCGACGAGATCGCGGCCATGGGCGTGCCCGTCGTCTTCCACAACGTCAACGCCGCCGACGAGGAACGCCGCGGCGAGGTCATCGCCGACATCGCGGCTCGCTTCGCCGAGCGGCGCGCGGCCGGCGCCGACCCGGTCATCGCCGTCTTCCTCCACTCGCTGGCCTTCGGTACCACCCTCCCCTACATCACGACCGATCCCCAGCAGAAGGAGGTGAGCCAGAAGCAGATCGAGATGACGGCCGACGTGATGGCCCACTCGATGATCTGGTGGGTGCGCGACCTCTTCCACGCCGGCCTCATCCGCGCCGGGTCGCGCCTCTTCGCCATGACCTCGGAGGGCGCCCTGAAGAACGTCCCGACCTACGGGCCGGTGAGCGCCGCCAAGGCCGCCCTCGAGTCGCATTGTCGGCAGCTGGCGCTGGAGCTGATCCCGCACGGCATCACGGTCAACTGCATCCGCGCCGGCGTCACAGACACGCCCGCCCTGCGGCGCATCCCGGGCCACGAGGAGCTGCGCGACTTCGCCGCCGAGCGCAACCCGGGCGGCCGCCTCACGACGCCTGAAGACGTCGCCGAGGCGATCGTGGCCCTGGCCTCGCCGCGGCTCCACTGGATGACCGGCAACACCATCGGCGTCGACGGCGGCGAGCTGATGGGCACCCGGCAGATCGGTGTCAAGGAGTCCTGACGGCCGACCCGCCGGGGCCCCCATGATCGAGCGTCCAGCCCGCCCCCCGCTGCCGTTCCTCTTCCGGCTGGGCAACCTGGGCATCCGCGTCGCGCTCGCGCTCATGCGCGTGCGGATCCACGTCGAGGGCGTGGAGCACGTGCCCGACGAACCCGGCGTCATCGTCGCCTCGAACCACCTCTCGATCGTCGATCCGCCGCTGGTGTGCGTCGTCGTGGCGCGGCTGGTCGGTCGGCGCACGCGCTACATGGCCAAGGCCGAAGCGCTCGACGCGCCGATCCTGGGCCTCGTGCTGCGGGCCTACGGCGGATTCGGCGTGCGCCGGGGCCGCCCCGACCGCGAGGCGTATCGCATGGCGCGCTCCGTGCTGGATGCGGGGGAGTGGCTGGGTGTCGCGCCGGAGGGGACGCGCTCGCGCAGCGCGACGCTCGGCGAGCCGAAGGCGGGTGTCACCCTCCTCGCGCTGCGCAGCGGCGCGCGGATCCTGCCCGTGGGGCTGGCCGGGACCGAGCGGACCTGGCCGGTCGGCGCGCGCCTGCCACGCTTCGGGACGACGGTCACGGTGCGCTTCGGGCCGCTCTACCGGCCGTCGGAGACGCGCACGGACGGCGGGCCGGCGGACGGCGGGCCGGCCGATCGCCGTGAGGCACTCCAGGCGAGCAACGAGGAACTCATGCGTCGCATCGCCGCCCTGCTGCCGGAGGCCTACCGCGGCCGCTTCGGATAGGGTCGCCCCAGGCGCTCCGCCGGAGAGGCGCTAGAACGCGTCGAGGTAGCGGTCGATCTCCCACTCGGTGACCTGGGTGCGGTACTCGTCCCACTCACGGCGCTTGGCCGCGACGAAGTGGTCGAAGACGTGCTCCCCCAGCGCCGTCCGCACGACCTCGTCCTTCTCCAGCTCGTCGAGCGCCTCACCGAGCGTGCCCGGCAGCTCGCGGATGCCGTGCTCCGCGATGCGTGCCGCGCTCATCTCGAAGAGGCTCTCCTCGACCGGGTCGGCCAGCTGCATGTCCTTCTCGATCCCGTCGAGGCCGGCGGCGAGCATGACCGCGAAGGCGAGGTACGTGTTCGAGGAAGGATCGGGGCAGCGGACCTCCACGCGGGTGGCCTCGACGCTCCGCCCGGGCGACGCCTTGGGCACCCGGATGAGCGCCGAGCGGTTCGTCCGTCCCCAGGTCAGGTAGGTCGGTGCCTCGTAGCCGGGCACGAGCCGCTTGTACGAGTTCACGGTCGGCGCCAGCACGGCGATCATGCCCCGGGCGTGGGCGAGGATGCCGGCCATGTAGCTGCGCGCCAGGTCGGACAATCCGTACTGGTTCTCCCCGTCGGCGAAGGCGTTGCGCTGCTCGGCCAGGCTGTACAGGCTCTGGTGCGTGTGCATGCCCGAGCCGTTGATGCCGAAGATCGGCTTGGGCATGAACGTGGCGTAGAGGCCGTGCAGGTTGGCGATCGCCTTGAGGGCGAACTTGAAGGTGATGGCGTTGTCGGCCGTGGTGAGACCGTCGTCGTACTCGAAGTCGATCTCGTGCTGACCGGCCGCCACCTCATGATGGGCCGCCTCGACGCGGATGCCAAAAGCCTCGAGCGCATTGACCATGTCCTGGCGGACTTCCTGCGCCAGGTCGGTGGAGAAGTCGAAGTAGCCCGCCTGGTCGTGCGGCAGCGGCGCGACACGCCCGTCCTCGTCACGGCGGAAGAGGAAGAACTCGAGCTCGGGGCCGGTGTTCCACTTGTAGCCGAGCTTGGCCGCGCGCTCCAGCTGGCGCTTGAGGATGAAGCGCGGATCCCCCGCGAACGGCTCGCCGCTGGGGGTCATGACATCGCAGATGACGCGCGCGGTGCCCCGGCTGCCCAGCGGTCCGGCGCCCAGCGTGCCGTGGCCGGGTTGCCAGGGGATCTCCGCGAAGGTGGCCATGTCCGGCCGCAGCCACTGGTCGCTCTCGGCGATGCGCGTGAAGCCCTCGATAGAGCTGCCGTCGAACCAGGTGCCGTGCTCCACGGAGCCGGCGAGCTGGTGCAGCGGGATCGTCACGCTCTTGACGATGCCCAGGATGTCCGTGAACTGGAGCTGGACGAAGCGGATATTGTGCTCTCTCGCCGCCTCGATCTTCGAGAGCGCGTCCATCTCCCGCAATTCGATCGTCAACGCCGTCCTCCTTGCCCCGACAGCCGGTGTGACGCCCGATGCTAGGGCGTCCCGCACGATTGGCGGCCATCGTACCCCATGACCGATCGAACAGGGCGGCCTCGAGGTCCCAGGCTCAGCCCTCCTCTTGGGCAGTTTGCACAAGCCTGGCAGCGAGGGCGAGGACGAAGCGGAGCTCGGGATCGTCGAGGCGCCAGCCGCCGAGGGCCTCGATGCGCGCCACTCGGTAGGCGAGGGTGTTGCGGTGGATGCCGAGCGCGGCCGCGGCCTCCGCCAGGCCGGGTCGCTCGAGGACGGCCCGCAGCGTGGACAGGCGCTCCGCCTGCACCTCGGGTCGACCGACCAGGATCGGCGTGAGCAGCGCGCGTGCGTGCCGCACGCCGTCGGGCAGGTTGTGCAGGCTGCCGAGCAACCGGTATGACGGCAGGCGGTCGGCACGGACGACGAGCGCGCCGGCCGCGTCCAGGGGGAGGTTCGCGGCGGCCTCGAGCGTCGCGCGCGCCTCCTCCTCGGCCAGCGGCCGATCCTCCGGGCGATGGAACGGCCGCGAGGCGGCGACGGGCCGCCCGGCGGTTTCGGCAACGCGGGAGGCGGCCGTCAAACCGAGCGGATCCGCCACTCCCGCCGCGACCACGACGCGCAGCTCGAGGCTGCCTGCGTCGCCGCGCAGGCGGAGGCGCCGTGCCGGCGCGAGTCGGGCCACGCGCTCACGAAGCCGTTCGCGCTCGTCGAGCGTCGTCTCGGTACCGGCGATGAGCTGGCGCGCCATGAGCACCACCCATGGCGGGCCGTCACCGGGGAGGGCGTCGGCCCGGCGGCGGGCCTCAGTCGGTCGGCGCCCGGCCTGATCCCGGGCCAGTTCCAGGGCGAGCAAGGCCGCCACGCGGTCGCCGGCCAGTCGCTCCAGCTCCGTGGCGGGCGGCGCGCCCAGCACGACCAGCGCACCGGACGCTTCGGCCGCGGGGCCGGGAAGCGGCGTGCGCAACGCGACGTGCCGGCGGTTGGCGAGGTAGCCCGCGGCGTCGGCGGCCGCGCTCGGGACACCGGCCGGGGCGTGCACCGCGACCGCCTGCCCCTCGGCGCCCTCGATGGCCACCGCCCGTCCGAGGAACGTGGCGATGAGCGCGGCATGGGCGGCCAGGTCGCGGCCCTCGAGGGCCAACGCGGCGAGCCGGTCCTCGAGGTCGGCCGCGCGGCGTTCGAGCTCCGCGCGCGCGTTCACGAGGTAGCCGATGACCGAGCGCTCCACCTGCGCAGGGTCGGGGCCGGCGAGCCGCCAGGCCGGCAGCTTGAGCTCCGTCGCGCGCCGAAGGGTGGCCGCGGCGATCGGGTCGGCGTCGCCCTCTCCGACCAGCAGGGCGCCGGCGGCCCCGGCCCGATCGAGGGCATCCACGATCGCCCCCGGCTCCAGGCCGCCGGCCGCCAGCGAACGCAGGGCCGTCTCGGGCAGGATGGCCAGGTCGCCCCGATCGAGGGCGTCGAAGGCGGGCACGCGCGCTTTCAGGACGCGCACCCAGACCACATCTCGCAAGGCGGTGGCCCCGCGGGCCGGCGCACCACCGGCGGCGGTCGGGAAGACAGCGCGGCGCAGCTCCTCGAGGTCGGGCATCGTCGCGCCAGCCTACCCGACGGTTCAGCCGGACCGCTGCTCCGGATGGCGGCCGGTGACCCGCGCCAGGTCATCGAGGAGCTGCCCGAACTCCCGCCTCGCGTCGACATAGCGGTCGGCGAGCATGGCCACCTCGAGGCGGTCGCCGACGATGCGGGCCCACACGCGGCGGCGCGGGAAGTAGAAGGTGAGCACGATGCCGCTGATGAGGCTCAGGTAGGCCAGCCAGATGAGCGGCTGGCCGGGGTCCCGCTTGGCCACGATACCGGTGAAGGCGCCGGCCTTGGTCCAGCGGATGGCGTAGCCGGCCGTGCGGGCCAGATCGGTCGTGCCGCCCAGGGCGACCTGGTCGGCGAAGATCGGCACGAGGCTCCCGTCGTCGTCGATCGTGCCGTCCGTGCCCACCAGGGTCAGGCGCCCGGCGCCCGTGGCGTCGCGGTCGAGGATCACGAAGACGCCGTACGGCGACCCAGGGAGGGACAGGAGGCCTTGCGGCTTGCCCAGGACCTGGCCGTCCATGAGCACCGGCGCGTGCCAGACCAGCCGGCCGGTCGGATCGCGGACCTCGAGCGTCTCGGCGGCGCCGAACGTGTTCTGGTGGAAGACGAAGCCGCCGACCTCGAGCGGGTCGTTGACGCGGATCGTCTTGCGCGCCACCTCGCGACCGTCGCGGTAGACGGCCAGATCGGTGCGGAAGTCGGCGAAGGAGCCGTCCGGCCGCACCGGCGCCTCGAAGCCGAGGTTCTTCACGAGCAGGTTCCCCGGCGTGCCGACCGGCTGCACCGGCGCGGTCTGCCCCTCCCCGACGAAGAGCACGGTCTCGTACCCGAACGCCCCGGTCACCCCGCCGCCGATGAGGAAGAGGATCAGGCCCAGGTGGGTGAAGAGTGTGGCCATCTTGAGGTACTGGTTGCGGTCGCCGTAGAGATGCCGGATCGGCGCGCCGTCGACCTCCGCCTCCACCGCGCGTCGAACCTTGAAACGCCGGCCGCGCAGCGCCGAGGCGAGCTCGTCGTCGGTCGCCTCGACGGCCGGGAAGGCCGCCCGTTCGGGCAGGCGCAGATCGAAGAAGGCCGCCGGCTGGACGACCCGCACCTGGCGCACGCCCCGCCACAGCCGCGGCGTCCGGTCGAGCGTGCAGACGACGATGCTCACGACGAGCAGCGTGAGAAGGAAGGTGAACCAGGGGGCGGTGAAGATGCGGAAGAAGCCGAGTGCCTCGAAGACGTCCACCAGGGTCGGGCCGATGTTGGCCCCGAGGACCGTGATCGGGTCGTAGCGCAGGTGGAGGTCGGCGATCTCCGTCGCGTAGCCGATGGGGTTGTTGCGCAGCGCGTAGGCGGGGATCTGCCGGACCATCGTGCCCACCAGGCCGGCCAGGGCGAGGACGATGATCTGGAGCACCGCGAAGCGGACGTCGGTGAGCGTCCGCCAGACGGTCGCACGGAGGCGGCCGAGCGGGTCGCCGAGGAAGGATGCCCGGTCCCGACCGAGCGCGATGCTCGAGATGGCTGCCTACGCGGGGACCGCCGAGCGCGCCGCGGCCAGTCCGTCGGCGACATCGGCGACGAGATCCTCGACGTCCTCCAGTCCCACGGAGACGCGCACGAGGCCCTCCGAGATCCCCGCCGCGGCCAGGGCCGCCCCGTCGTACTGGCGGTGCGACGTCGTCGCGGCATGGACGGCGAGCGTCCGGATGCTCCCCAGCGAGGCGGTCCGCTCGGGGATGGCGAGGCCGTCGATGAAGGCGAGGGCGGCGGCGCGTGTCACGAGGTCGATGGCCAGCATCCCGCCCCCGGCGCGCAGCAGGCGCTGCGCCACGACCGCCTGCGGGTGGCTGGCCAGGCCCGGGTAGACGACGGCGCGCGGCCCCAGCGCGCTCTCCAGGAAGCGCGCCAGGGCGAGGGCCGTCTCCGAGTGTCGATCCATGCGCACCGGGAGCGTGGCGATGCCGCGCAGCACGAGGAAGGCCGAGAAGGGCGCCACGATGCCGCCGGTGTCCACCTCGACGGCAGCCACCTCGCGTACCAGGCGCTCCGGCCCGCTGACGGCCCCGGCGATGACGTCCGAGTGGCCGCTCAGCCATTTCGTGGCCGATTCGACGACGAGGTCGGCGCCCAGCTCGATCGGCCGGCAGAGGTACGGCGAGGCGAACGTGTTGTCGACGACGACGAGGGCGCCGGCGCGATGCGCCCGTTCGGCCAGCTCGGGGATGTCCACCACGACCAGGGTCGGGTTGCTGATCGTCTCGAGGTAGAGGAGCCGGGCGCCGGGCAGCGCGGCGCTCACCTCGTCCGCGTCCGTGGCGTCCACGTAGGTGGTCTCCACGCCGAACCTCGCGAAGACACGGTCGAGGAGCGAGCGCGTGCTGCCGTAGACGGCACGCGTGGCGACGATGCGGTCGCCGGCACGAACGAGGGCGGCCAGCGCGGCGTGGATGGCGGCCATGCCGGAGCCGAAGGCGAAGCCTGACTCCGCCCCCTCCAGCTCGGCGACCGCGGCGGCCATGGCCGAGGCGGTCGGGTTGTCGAGGCGGGCGTACGTGTAGCCGCTCCCGGCGGCGATGATCGCAGCGAACTCCGCGGCGTCGTTCGCAGCGAACGTGGCGCTCTGGTAGATCGGCACGGCCGTGGGGTGCTGTTCGACCTTCGGGGAGCGCGTGGCGGCGAGGATGGCGCGAGTCGAGAAGCCGCGGACGGGGCGGCCGGCGGGCTCGTCGGTCATGGCCGCGCCATCCTACACCGGGCGGCCGGCGCCGCCCGACGGCTCAGGCGGGGCGTTCGTCGACCTCGAGCCGGTCCTCGTCGATCGACTCCACCGGCCGGGGGCCGCGGATGAAATCGCGCATCGTCCGCTCGAAACGCGGATCGTCGTGATGGAGCACCTCGAAGCGCCTGGGGCCCTGGGACGCCTTGGCGCGCGGCACGCCGGGGCGCGCCGATGTCGTCGCCGCCTTCGCATGGCGGGG
>Ga0209618_1000123_pt1 | contig 16308 bp, 10 predicted proteins | sample Rifsed13ft3_FD_184007 | JGI IMG/M metagenome (GOLD analysis project Ga0209618, IMG submission 184007) | Soil microbial communities from Rifle, Colorado, USA - sediment 13ft 3 (SPAdes) (version 2) | ecosystem: Environmental > Terrestrial > Deep subsurface > Rock core/Sediment | place: Rifle... | reverse complement strand
GTAGAGATGGTGATGCCAGGGGATAATGTGAACATGGATGTGGAGTTAATAGCGCCAGTGGCGATGGAGGAGGGGTTAAGGTTTGCAATAAGAGAAGGGGGAAGGACAGTAGGAGCAGGAGTAGTTACTAAAATCACTCAGTAGTGGGGTCCTAAATGGGAGATAACACTGTAATTATTGCACTTGCTTGCAGTGACTGTAAAAGAAGGAATTATTCTACTAGAAAGAACAGACAAACCCATAGGGATAAAATGGAGCTCAAGAAATACTGCAGATGGTGTAGACGCCATACCTTACATAAGGAGACAAAGTAAAGATACAGGATTCAGGATGGAAAGATGCGGTATGCAGGATACAAGAGGCAATGTGCATCATGAATCTTGTATCACGCATCATTTTATTAAGGGCAGTAGCTCAATTTGGTAGAGCACTGGACTCCAAATCCAGCGGTTGGGGGTTCGAGTCCCTCCTGCCCTGTAAATTATGTGTTTGCTCTATGATACTTGATGAAATAATTTTTGGGAAATAAGCGACTAATGAATAACGTCAAATTGCCTTAATGGCTATAACTGAGGAGAAATGGAAAAAATAAATGAATTAATAGCTATGCTTGTTCAGTTTTTTAAGGATATTGAGGTTGAAGCAAAGCGCATATCATGGCCATCCCTTAGGGAATCAATTCGTTCGACCGGGGCTGTTATCGTTATTTCTATTATTCTTGCATCATTTTTGGGAGCAATAGACTTCTTGTTCTCATTAGTAGTAAAGTACGTTTTGAGTTAGGAGAGACGGAGAAATAAATAGGTATGGCTTATAGGTGGTACGTGGTTCACATAAATACAGGCTTTGAGGATCGTGTAAAGGCCTTAATTGAAGAGAGGGTCAAACTAGAAGGGATGGAGGTATCTGTTCATGAGGTTTTAGTGCCTACTGAAACCATCATCGAGCCAGTAAAAGGTGGCAGAAAGAAAACCTCATTTAGGAGATTTTTCCCAGGGTACATCCTAGTCAACATGGAGCTTAACGAGAGAAGTTGGCATTTTATTAGAAACATACCAAAGGTGATAGGGTTTGTCGGTGGTAAGCTGAAAGAAGGAAAGATTGACCCTGATTCCGTTCCTAGTATAGATGAAAAAGAGGTTATTAAGATAAAGAGGCAAATAGAAGAAGGAACCCTGAAACCAAAACCTAGGGTTACATTTGAGAAGGGAGAAACTGTTAGAGTCACAGATGGTCCTTTTGTAAATTTCTCGGGTCTTATTGACGAAGTCAAACCTGAAAAGGGCAAGGTTCAGGTTCTGGTAACAATATTTGGTAGGACAACACCAATAGAATTGGATTTCACTCAAGTGGAGAGAATTTAGGATGAAAAAGGTAATTGGAGAAGTAAAGCTCTTAGTTCCTGCTGGGAAGGCAACGCCTTCTCCTCCTGTAGGACCGGCTCTTGGACAAAAGGGTGTAAATATAATGGAATTCTGTAAGGCTTTTAATGCACAGACATCAAAGATGGATGGAATATTTCCTGTTATAGTGACAGTTTATGCAGATAGATCATTTTCGTTTATAATTAAAACTCCTCCGGTGTCATATTTGTTAAAAAAGGCTTCAGGATTGGATAAGGGCTCAGTTACAGCATCAAGGGTAAAGGTAGGTAAGGTAACAAGGTCACAGGTAAGAGAAATAGCTAATATAAAGCTGCCTGATCTAAATTCTGATGATATAGAAGCCGCAGTTAAGATTGTTGAGGGAACGGCAAGGAGTATGGGTATTGAGGTCGTATAGTGAGAAGAATTCAGGAGTCAGAATTCAGAAGAAAGGAAGAAAACTTCTGGCTGCTGACTCCTGACTTCTGAATTTATTTGAAGGAGGCAAAAATGGAGAGAGGGAAAAGGTACTTAGAAGCTAAAAAAAAGATTGATTCTACAAAACTGTATGAAGTTCGGGAAGCGATAAAGATAGTTGAAGAAACAAAAACTGCGAAATTTGATGAAACTGTAGAGGCTGCAGTCAAACTCGGCATTGACCCACGTCATGCTGACCAGCAGATTAGAGGAGCTATTGTTCTTCCACACGGGACAGGAAGAAGTGTGAGGGTATTGGTTTTTGCAAAAGGTGACAAGGTGAAAGAGGCTCAGGAGACAGGTGCAGATTACGTCGGTGCTGAAGATTTAATTGAGAAGATTTCCAAAGAAAATTGGCTTGATTTTGAGGTTACTATTGCAACCCCCGATGTAATGAACCTGGTGGGAAAGCTTGGTAAGATACTCGGTCCTAGAGGGCTTATGCCAAGCCCGAAGGTTGGGACTGTAACTTTCGAGATAGGAAAAGCGGTTAAGGAAGCAAAAGCGGGGAGAATCGAGATAAAAAATGATAAGGGTGGTGTTATTCATACCCCGGTTGGAAAGGCCTCTTTTGGTTCAGATAAGCTTAGAGAGAACTTTCTTGTGCTTATGGATACAATCACAAGGATGAAGCCATCTTCGTCGAAAGGGACATTTATCAAAAAGGTTGTGCTTTCTACTACAATGGGTCCGGGAATAAAGGTTGATCCCTTAAGCATCCGCGATGAGCTAAAGGGATTTGAGATAGCAGCATGAGATACAAGATGCAGGATGCAGGATGCAAGATACAGGATGCAGGATAAAGGATACAGATAAAAACCTCATGCATCGTGCATCATTTTAATAAGGAGTAGAATAATGTTAACTAAGGTTGTCAAAGAGCAAGTTGTAAAAGATTTTAATGAGAGATTTAAAACAAGTCCTTCACTATTTGTCGTTGAATATAAGGGGCTAACTGTAAAGGAGGTAGAAGGGCTAAGGCGGCGTCTTAAAAAAGCCAAAGCTGATTTTAAGGTTGCTAAGAACACGCTTCTTAAAATAGCATCTCGCGAGACTGATATAGAAAGGATAAAAGACCTGTTCGAGGGAGCCACTGCTGTAGCAATATGTAAAGAGGATCCGGTGGTTGTTGCTAAGGTTTTCGCTGAATCTGCCAAGCAGTTGCCTGTACTTAAATTAAAAGGTGGCATTGTTGAAGGCAAGGTAATTGGTGTTAGCGATGTTTCAAAGCTCTCACAACTTCCCTCAAGACAAGCACTTTTAACAGAGTTTCTCGGACTACTTTCATCTCCTATCTCTAATTTTATGAGTACGTTGATGGAGCTCGAGAGGCGTTTATTATACGCATTAAACGCACTCAAAGATCTGAAAGAGAAAAAAGAAGAGGTATAAATAGTTATAGAAATTTTTAGAAAAGGGGTCTATCTAGTAACAACACTAAATACTAATCACAAAAAGGAGGTTTTAGACAATGGCTGATGTTACAAGGGCCGATGTAATTTCATATCTTGAGCGCGCAAGTATGCTTGAGATTTCGGAGTTAATAAAGGAGATCGAGGAAAAATTCGGTGTAAAGGCTGCCGCTCCACAGGTGGCTATGGTCTCTACACAAGTAGGCGGTGCTGGGGCGGCTGAAGCTAAAGCGCCTGAAGCTGAAAAGACGGAGTTCAACGTAGTGCTAAAATCCATCGGAGAGAACAAGATACAAGTGATAAAGGCCATAAGGGAGATTACCTCACTTGGTCTTAAGGAAGCGAAAGAGCTTGTTGAAGGGGCTCCAAAGACTGTGAAAGAAGATGTGAAGAAAGAAGAAGCACAGGCCATGAAAAAGAAGCTTGAAGAAGCGGGCGCAACAGCAGAAATTAATTAGGACCGTGGTTCGTGAATCGAGAATCGTGTATCGAATTACGAGCCACTATCCACGAATTACAAGCCACGAAAAATAAACAAAAAGGGGGTAGAGATAAGGTGAATTTCGAGGGAGTAGAAACTTATAAAAGAAAAAGTTTTTCAAAGATTCCGTCTGTTCTCGAAATACCGCATCTTCTTGAGGTTCAAATAAAATCGTATAACGAGTTTCTTCAAAGAGATGTAAGTCCTGATCAAAGAAGGGATATTGGACTTCTCCGTGCATTGAAGACTGTATTTCCTATAGAGGATTACAATGGCCGCGCATCGCTTGAATATGTTAGCTACCGTCTTGATAAGCCAAAGCACGAAACTAATGAGTGCCGGATGAAGGGTTACACATACGTCGCTCCGCTCTATGTGATTTTTCGCCTAGTGATATGGGATACTCAATCAGGCTCTGGTAGTGAGCGAACGATAAGGGATGTAAAGGAGCAGGAGGTTTACTTCGGCGAGATTCCGCTAATGACCCCAAATGGCGCATTCATCATAAATGGCACCGAGAGGGTTATAGTCAATCAGCTACACCGCTCACCGGGGGTATTCTTCAATCAGGGTAAAGATAAGGACCAGATTGTGGGAAAGACCTCTTACTCAGCCAGGATTGTTCCACAGGATGGAAGGTGGCTTGATTTTGAATTCGATTCTAAGGACCACTTGCATGTTAGAATCGATAGAAAAAAAAAGTTTCTTGTCACTGTGCTTCTCAAGGCACTTGGCTATACCACCAAAGAGATAATGCTTTATTTCTATCCAACTGAAACCATCTATTTTGAAACAGATGGGATAAAAAAGAGCGTTGACCCGGAGGTTCTTTCTTATCAAAAATCTAGTGTAGACATAGTGGATCCAAAGACTGGTGAGGTTATAGTAAAAAAGGGAAAAAAGTTTGTAGGAAACCTAATTGATAAACTCCGTCAGGCAAAGCTTGAAAGAATTCCCATTCAAATAATTGACATAATAGGCAGACATTGTGCAGATGACATTGTGTATCAAAAGACTGGGGAGGTATTACTTAATTTCAACGAGGAGATAAAAGAGGAAAAACTTCAAGAGATTAGGGCTCGAGGGATAAAGGAGTTTAAGGTTTTTTATATAGATAACATCGCTATAAGTGCATCACTTAGAAACACCATTCTTGCTGATAAGACTAAAACCTCCGAGGATGCGATTAGAGAAATCTATAAAAAGTTTAGACCCACTGACCCGCCGACCCTAGGGGTTGCTGAAAACTTCTTCTATAACCTCTTTTTTAATCCCGATACATATAGGCTTTCTAAGGTAGGCCGGATTAAGGTTAATTATAAACTAAATCGAGAAGTCTCTGAAGACGATCTTACATTAACGAAGGAAGACATAATGGGGACAGTTAAGTATCTCCTTAACCTCAAAGGTGCTAGGGGTTCGATTGATGATATTGACCATCTAGGTAATAGAAGGGTTCGAACAGTTGGAGAACTCGTAGAGGAACGCTTTTATCATGGGCTAGAGAGGCTTGCAAGGTCAGTAAGGGAGAAGATGGGGTATCAAGCTGTAGAGAACCTGATGCCAAGTGAACTTCTTATACCAAAGACTGTTATCTCAGTTGTAAAGGAGTTCTTTGCAACAGGACAACTTTCTCAATTTATGGATCAAACGAACCCGTTATCTGAGATTACACATAAAAGAAGGCTAAGCGCACTTGGGCCTGGTGGGCTTACAAGGGAGCGTGCAGGGTTTGAGGTCCGTGACGTTCACGCTTCACATTATGGAAGAATATGCCCAATTGAAACGCCAGAGGGTCCAAACATTGGTCTTATATCTAGCTTAAGTACCTATGCGAAGGTGAACGATGATGGTTTTATTCAAGCTCCTTACAGGGTTGTAAAAAACGGAAAGGTAACTTCTGAAATCTTTTATCTGAACGCTTTTGAAGAGGAGAAATATGTAATTGCTCAGGCAAACGCACCTTTAGATGAGGATGGGCACTTTAAGTCTGAACTTATATCAGCACGTCATAAAGGTGAATTCTTCATGGTTGAGCGCGAAAAGGTTGAGCTTATGGATGTATCTCCGGCTCAACTCGTTTCGGTATCAGCCGCTCTTATTCCGTTTCTTGAGCATGATGATGCAAACCGAGCGCTCATGGGATCTAACATGCAGCGTCAGGCTGTTCCTCTTATTCGAACTTCCGCACCATTAGTTGGGACAGGACTTGAAAAGACAGTGGCTAAGGATTCAGGAATAACAGTAGTTGTAAAGGGGGATGGTATAGTGGAGTATGTGGATGCGTCTAAAATAGTCGTAAGGGTAACGGGTGATGGAAATGATGCTGGGGTTGATATTTATAATTTGATAAAGTTTCAAAGATCAAATCAGAATACATGCTGGAATCAAAGGCCGTTCGTAAAAAAGGGACAGTACGTTACAAAGGGACAAGTTATTGCAGATGGTCCCTCGACAAGTCACGGCGAGCTTTCTCTCGGGCAGAATGTGGTCGTAGCTTTTATGCCATGGGGGGGATACAACTTTGAAGATGCGATCCTTATAAGCGAGAGGATTGTAAGGGATGATAAATTCACATCTATCCATATTGAAGAGTTTGAGTGTATATCACGCGAGACAAAGCTTGGGCGTGAGGAAATCACCAGGGACATTCCCAATGTGGGCGAGGATACGCTTAAGGATCTGGATGAAAGTGGAATAATAAGAATTGGGGCTGAGGTAAAGCCTGGAGATATACTTGTTGGTAAGATTTCTCCAAAGGGAGAAACCCAACTTTCACCTGAAGAAAGGCTTCTTAGGGCTATATTTGGAGATAAGGCAGGTGATGTAAAAGATACCTCCCTTAGGGCGAATCCTGGGGTATACGGGACTGTAATTGATGTAAAGATGCTAACATCGAGAATGGTAGATAAAGACGAGAGGGCAAAGAGTATAGAGGATTTTGAGGTAGCGCGTCTTAAACAAGACAGGGATGACGAAATAAAGATCTTGAAAGAAGGTGCAATTGAAAGAATAAGACCCCTCCTAGTGGGCAAAGTAGCTGCAGGAAGGCTAACGGTAAATAGAAAAATGGTGATTAAGAAGGGTGAAAAGATAACCGAAGAAGATCTTCAGCCTATACCATTTGAAAAGTTAGGTGATATCAGTGTTGAAAAGGGAGAGAAGGTAGAGACCGAGGTTAAAATAGCGATTGAAAAGACTCTTGAACAAATTGATTTAGTAAAGATGGTCTATAACAATAAAATAGACAAGCTGACCCGACCTGATGAACTTCCTCCTGGGGTGCTAAAGGTAGTGAAGGTTCATGTCGCAGTACTAAGGAAGCTCCAAGTAGGAGACAAGATGGCAGGACGACACGGAAATAAGGGCGTTATATCGAAGATACTATCTGAAGAGGATATGCCCTTTCTTCCTGATGGAATCCCAGTTGATATGGTGCTTAATCCGCTTGGTGTTCCCTCAAGGATGAACGTAGGACAGATTCTAGAGACGCATCTGGGCTGGGCAGCAAAGGAGCTTGGTCAACAGCTAAATGAGTATATTGAGCAGGAGTTTAGCCCAGGATCACTTAGGAGAAAGCTTAAGGAAATTTATGACTCTAAGGGGATTAGGCGATTTATTGACGAATTAAAGGATGAAGAGGTAGTTGAACTCACTAAGAGACTAAAAGAAGGGGTACCTATTGAGTCTCCTGTGTTTGACGGCGCAACTGAAGGGGAAGTAAAGGAGATGCTTAAAATCACCGGGCTCCCGGAGGATGGGAAAACGATACTCTTTGATGGACGCACAGGTGAGCCGTTTGATCAAAGGGTAACTGTAGGTGTTATGTATATGCTTAAGCTCCATCATCTTGTAGAAGACAAGATTCATGCAAGGGCTATTGGACCCTATTCTCTCGTTACACAACAGCCCCTTGGTGGCAAAGCCCATTTTGGGGGGCAGAGGCTTGGAGAGATGGAGGTCTGGGCACTCGAAGCGTACGGAGCCGCTTACACACTTCAGGAATTTCTCACGGTGAAATCCGATGATGTAATCGGGAGAACTAGAATATTCGATTCAGTCGTAAAGGGCGATATGAATTTTGAACCTGGGCTTCCAGAGTCTTTCAAGGTTCTAGTAAAAGAGCTTCAAGCCCTTGCACTTGATATAGACCTTATTGAGGAAGGCGGGAATGGAAAAGTAGGATTACAAAAACAAAAGGGAGGAAGGTAAAAGTGGATATAGATACCCTCTTTGAAAAACCGAAGAACCCTTCGGACTACTCTTCTGTGAAGATTGCTATTGCTTCGCCTGATAAGATCAAGGATTGGTCTTCAGGTGAGGTAAAAAAGCCAGAGACAATTAACTATAGAACGTTCAAACCGGAAAGGAGCGGTCTATTCTGCGCTAAGATATTTGGTCCAGTAAAGGATTATGAGTGTCTTTGCGGAAAATATAGAAGGCTTAAACATAGGGGGCATACCTGTGAGAAATGTGGCGTAGAGGTTATATCGAGCAAAGTAAGGCGTGAAAGGATGGGGCATATAGAGCTTTCTTCACCGGTTGCTCATATCTGGTTTTTGAGAAGCATCCCAAGCAGAATAGGAATGCTTTTGGATATGACGCTAAAGGAATTAGAAAGGGCTTTATACTATGAGGCATATGTAGTTGTAGATCCAGGTGGAACACAACTGAAATTTGGAGAGGTTCTCAGTGAAGAGAAGTACAGAAAATTACTTGAGGAATACGGACCCACTTTTAAGGTTGGAATGGGGGCTGAAACGGTTAGGGAGATGCTTAAGAAAATAGACCTTGTCGAACTCTCAGAACATCTTAGGTTAGAGATGAAGGATACTACATCTCAAATAAAGAGGGCTAGGATCGCTAAGAGGCTCAGGATTGTTGAAGCCTTTAGACAATCTGGAAACCGAGCCGAGTGGATGATTCTAACAAAAATCCCTATACTTCCTCCTGACTTGAGACCCCTTGTTCCGCTAGATGGAGGCAGATTTGCTACCTCTGATTTAAATGATCTTTACCGTCGTGTAATAAATAGGAATAACAGACTAAGAAAATTACTAGAGCTTGGGGCGCCTGATATCATTGTTAGAAATGAAAAAAGGATGCTTCAAGAGGCTGTAGATGCCCTATTTGAAAACGGACGGCGCGGGAGACCTGTCCTAGCTCACAATCACCGTCCACTAAAAAGTCTAAGTGACATTATAAAAGGAAAGCAAGGGAGGTTCCGTCAGAACCTTCTTGGGAAAAGGGTGGATTATTCAGGACGCTCTGTGATCGTGATTGGTCCTGAGCTGAGACTCCATCAGTGTGGTTTACCAAAGCAGATGGCACTTGAGCTTTTTAGACCTTTTATATATCAAAAATTAGAGAAATGGGGTAAGGCACAGACAATAAAAATTGCAAAAAAGCTTGTCGAGCAAGAAGCACCAGTTGTCTGGGATGCACTTGATGAGGTTGTGCAGGAGCATCCTGTGCTACTAAATCGTGCTCCAACTCTTCATCGCCTAAGCATCCAGGCTTTTGAACCAAAACTTATTGAAGATAAAGCTATTCAAATACATCCCCTTGTATGCCCTGCTTACAACGCAGACTTTGATGGAGACCAGATGGCTGTACATGTACCGCTTTCTGTTGAAGCCCAAACAGAATGCAGGGCCCTTATTATGTCAACCAATAATATTCTCTCACCAGCGCACGGAAAACCAATAATACTTCCTACGCAGGATATAGTGCTTGGTATTTATTATATGACGAGAGAGGTTCCCTTCGAGAAAGGAGAGGGTAAGGCCTTTTCATCAATTGAAGAGGTTAGAATGGCTTATGATTTAAATGAGGTTGGCATTCATGCTAAGATACGCGTAAGAATTGATGAAAAGATGCATGAAACCACCGTTGGCAGAATACTGCTTTACGAGATCATGCCAAGAGAGGTTGCTTTTGAACTAGTGAACAAGGTGATGACAAAACGTGCTATCGAGGAACTAGTAGATAGCTGCTTTAGAGTTGCCGGTGGAAAGAGCACAGTTATACTCGCAGACCGTTTGAGGACGCTCGGGTTTCAATTTTCGACCAAAGCAGGGATTTCAATCTCAATTGATGATATGAAGATTCCAAAGAAAAAGGAGCAGCTAATAAATAAGGCTTATAACGAGGTAGTAAAGGTTCAAACACAATATTCTCAGGGGCTCATAACCGATGGTGAAAGGTACAACAAGGTTATAGATATATGGGCTAAGACGAGCGAAGAAATCGCTCAGGAGATGCTTAAGGAATTATCTATTGATATTTTAAAAGACGAAAATGAGGCTGAGATCCAAGCTCCAAGCACAAACCCAATCTATATGATGGTGGATTCAGGTGCGAGAGGAAGCCAAACCCAGGTTCGCCAGCTCGCTGGGATGAGGGGTCTTATGGCTAAGCCCTCAGGGGAGATTATTGAAACGCCAATTACATCTAACTTTCGTGAGGGCCTCACAGTGCTTCAGTACTTCATCTCAACACATGGAGCTAGAAAGGGGCTTGCTGATACAGCCTTAAAAACTGCAAATGCGGGATACCTTACTAGAAGGTTGATTGATGTTGCTCAAGATGCAACGATAACGGAATTTGACTGCGGTACGATTGATGGGATCACAGTTGGGGCACTTATAGAAGGTGGAGAGATAATAGATAGGATAGGAGAGAGAATCCTAGGTCGTGTTGTGCTTGAAGACATTAGAGATCCTGTAACTAGAAAGATTATTGTAAGGGCAAGCGAAGAGATAGACGAGCAGGCGGCGAACGCTATCGACGAGGCGGGAAGCATTACGGAGTTAAAAATAAGGTCTGTTCTTACTTGCGAGGCCCGTCAAGGTGTGTGCGTGCTTTGCTATGGAAGAGACCTTGCAAGAGGAGCTCTGGTAAATATCGGAGAATCGGTAGGGATTATAGCAGCCCAGTCTATTGGGGAGCCGGGCACCCAGCTTACTATGAGAACCTTCCATATAGGTGGTGCTGCTAGTCAGAGGGTTGCAGAAAGTACACTTGAGAGCAGACACGAGGGTGTTGTAAAGCTTATCGGTGTTAGGACAGTGAGGAATAACGAGGGAAGACTCGTTGTAATAAATCGTACTGGAATTCTAGCTATAGTGGATGAGATGGGATACGAGCGTGAAAGGTATCCACTTGTTCTCGGAGCGAAGTTGAGGGTTGAAGAGGGTGATCAAATAAAAAGGGGATCGCTTCTTGCTGAGTGGGATCCATACACCACTCCATTTATCTCAGAGGTGGATGGGCGTGTAAGCTTCCAGGACCTTGAAGAGGGTATAAGCATGAAGGAGCAGGTGGACGAGGTAACAGGAATTTTTAAAAAGGTGGTTGTTGAATCGAAAAATCCCGATTTACATCCTACCATAGTCGTTACCGACAAACATGGAAAGGCAGCCCAGTATCTCCTTCCAGTTGGGGCGATTATTGAAAAGAACGAAGGTGATATGGTTCATGGAGGGGATGTATTTGCAAAGATTCCAAGAGAAACGGCTAAGACCAAGGACATCACTGGAGGACTGCCAAGGGTAGCAGAGCTCTTTGAAGCAAGGCTTCCTAGAGATCCTGCGATAGTGAGTGAGATTGATGGAATCGTATCCTTTGGAAAGGATTCAAAGGGAAAGAGAAAGATGGTTGTAACTCCAGATATTGGTGAAGCGAAGGACTACCTTGTACCAAGAGGAAAGCATGTGCTAGTTAGAGATGGCGAACGTGTGAAGGCTGGAGACCAGCTTGTTGATGGCGCTGTAAATCCTCATGATGTACTGAGAATTCGTGGTGAGAAGGCCCTTGCGAGATATCTAGTAGACGAAATACAACAGGTCTACAGGCTCCAGGGGGTTAAGATTAATGATAAACACATAGAGATTATAGTAAGGCAGATGTTAAAGCGCGTGAGAGTTAAGGATCCGGGTGATACAACATTCCTTGTTGGAGAACCAGTTGAAAGGATTATCTTCTTTGAAGAGAATGAAAGGGTTACCTCTCAGGGCGGAAAACCGGCCACAGCAGAGCCACTTCTTCTTGGTATCACTAGGGCCTCTCTCAGCACTGATAGCTGGCTTTCCGCAGCGTCATTCCAGGAAACTACAAGGGTACTTACAGAGGCGGCTTGTGAAGGAAAGGTAGATAGTCTTCGCGGACTAAAAGAAAATGTGATTATGGGAAGATTAATACCCGCTGGCACCGGGCTGCCTATGTATAGGGATGTAGATGTAGAAATCAAAGCGCCGGAAATACCGGTTCCTACCCCTGTTAAAGAGTAAGTCGTGGACCGGGGTTCGTGATTTGTGACTTCGTCGTGAGCTCAGTCGAACGATTGGATACCCGATTCACGAACTACGAACATGGAAGAGGCGAATAAGATAGAGTTAGAAAAAACCTATGACCCCAAAAAGGTAGAGGAGAAGTGGCTAGAGTTCTGGATTAAAAAAGGATATTTTCAAGCTTCAATTTCATCTCAAAGACCCTCCTTCACAATTGTTATCCCACCTCCCAATGTAACTGGTTCTCTCCACATAGGGCATGCTTTAAATAACACACTCCAGGATATATTAGTTCGATATAAGAGAATGAAGGGGTTTAACGCCCTCTGGGTTCCTGGAACTGACCATGCGGGAATTGCTACCCAGACTGTTGTTGAAAGGGAGCTTCTTAAAGAGGGAATCAAGCGGGAGGATTTGGGTAGAGAAGGATTTGTAAAAAGGGTTTTAAAGTGGAAAGAACTATATGGAAATAGAATCATTGTCCAGTTAAAAAGGCTTGGTGCCTCTTGTGACTGGTCAAGAGAAAGATTTACGATGGATGAGGGGCTCTCTATTGCTGTTAAAGAGGCTTTCGTTAGGCTTTGGAGGGAGGGGCTTATTTATAGAGGGCATTATCTTGTAAACTGGTGTCCACGTTGCGATACAGCCCTTTCAGACCTAGAGGTAACGCGTGAAGACACAAAAGGAAAGCTATATTATCTAATGTATCCACTTGTTTCTACTAATAGCAATGGTCAATCTGGAACAAGTAGAGACGACTCGCCGAGTCGTCTCTACATTATTGTTGCAACGACAAGGCCTGAGACGATGATGGGTGATACCGCCGTTGCAGTTAATCCTAAAGATGAGAGATTTAAACATCTAATTGGTAAAGAGGTAATCCTTCCTGTCGTAAACCGAATAATTCCTGTTATCGCTGATGAAAGCGTAGATATGGAGATGGGTACAGGGGCTTTGAAGATTACACCTGCGCACGATTTTGCTGATTTTGAGATTGGAACAAAACACAACCTTCCAAGGGTTCAGATTATGGATTTTAAGGGAGTGATGAATGAAAATGCTGGAAGATACAGTGGGCTTGATAGGCTTGAATGCAAGAAACGGATCGTCGAAGACTTTGAGAAAGAAGGCGTTTTAGAAAAGGTAGAAGATTATTCACTACAGCTTGGAAAATGCTATAGGTGCGGCACTGTAGTTGAGCCAATGCTTTCTCTTCAGTGGTTTGTCAGAACTAAACCGCTTTCAATTCCTGCAATTCAGGCGGTAGAGGATGGTAGAACAAGGATTATCCCTGAGGGTTGGAAAAACACATATTTTGAATGGATGAGGAATATAAGGGACTGGTGCATATCAAGACAAATATGGTGGGGGCACAGGATTCCAGCTTGGTTCTGTAAAGATTGTGAAGGGATAACAGTTTCAGTTGATGAACCGAGGGTTTGTGAGCATTGCGCATCTCGCCATATCGAGCAAGAAACTGATGTCCTTGATACATGGTTCAGCTCCGCTCTATGGCCATTTGGAACGCTTGGATGGCCTAGAAAAACCAAAGAGCTTGAGATCTTCTATCCTACCTCCGTTCTAGTCACAAGCTTTGACATACTTTTTTTCTGGGTCGCAAGGATGATGATGATGGGGCTTAAGTTTATGAATGACGTGCCCTTTAGAGATGTTGATATCCATGCCCTTGTCAGAGATGAGAAGGGTGAGAAGATGAGTAAAACAAAGGGGAATGTCATTGATCCACTTGATATAATGGATGAATTTGGAGCAGATGCTTTAAGATTCAGCCTCACCGCACTTGCCACTCAGGGAAGGGATATAAAGCTTTCTCTTTCTATAATCGAAGGGTACAGAAACTTTATGAATAAAATCTGGAATGCATCGAGGTTTGTTTTTATGAATTTGGATAAGGTAGAGACGACCCGCCGGGTCGTCTCTACTGGTTTAAATCTTTCTACACCTGACAAGTGGATTCTCACAAAGCTTAATAGAACGATACAGGAGATTGAAAACTCTTTGGAAGAATACGAGTTTGATAAAACGTCACGACTTATCTATCAATTCATCTGGGGTGATTTTTGTGATTGGTATATAGAGTTTGTAAAACCAATCTTAAATGGTGATGATCTCGAAGCAAGAAAGAGAACACAGGCGATTTTGGTAAAAGTATTGGTGTCGGCTTTACAGCTTCTTCATCCAATTGCTCCTTTTATAACTGAGGAGATCTATCAAAGGCTTCGGGAGCTTGGGGTCAGAATGCCAACTGCAGATGAGGAGGAGGCGGAAAGCGTATCCATTAGCTCCTATCCGAATTTCAACAAAGATGAGATTTACGAAGAGGCATTTGACGAAATCGAGTACGTAAAAGAGGTCATTGTCGGGATAAGAAACCTAAGAGCCATAGTCGGTGTACATCCTTCAAAAATGGTAGACATTATTCTTCTCCCTGATAATGAAAAAATACTTAAAATAACTCAGGCTAATAAAAACTTTATTCATAGCTTAGCAAAGGCATCGATTGATCTTTCTCGCAAGGAAAAACCCAAGAAAGCCGTTGCTCAGGTAATCGAGGGTCTACAGATTTTCCTCTCTATAGAAGGGTTAGTTGATGTTGAAAAGGAAGTTGAAAGAATAAAACGAGAAATCTCAAAGGTAGCAAAAAATGTAGAGCAAGTTAATAAGAAACTTGCCAATCCCGATTTTCTTGAGCGTGCCCCAGAAGAGGTGGTTGAAAAGGAGAGAGAGAAATTTGAGGAGCTTTCTCTTAGAAAGCGTAAGATGGAAGAAGTGCTTGAGAAACTCAGCGAGATTGTGTAAACCTTGATTAAGATTTTAAGTGACATCTTTTGCTATATCCTCTCATGGGTAGCGCTTAGCAGCGATTCGGTTGCGCGCTCTGAGTTAGGTAAAGTAAAATATTGATTAACCTTAATTTTATTTAGGAGGGTAATATGTCAATACCTACTGAACCTATTGGCAGTATTCCAAGACCGGAAGGGCTTATCAAGGGAATACAGGCTTTCAAAGATGGTCGTATTTCACAAAAGGAACTAAACTCACTATATGACTCAGCGATCCGAAACACCATAGAGCTCTTCGAAGCGACGGGGTCGTCAGTCATCACGGACGGGGAACAAACCAAGCCGAGCTTTGCAACCTATCCAATACATGGACTTGAAAACATCGCTCCTGATGGCGTCACGATCCACTTTGCTGACGGTCACGTGCGCCAGTTGCCTAGGTTGAAAGCGGGACCATTTCGTTACAAGACCTATGCTGATGCATATTTGGAAGTAGCAAAAAAGTATGCTCATGTTCCGGTGAAGCAAGCAGTCATCTCTGCATCGGCATTGAGCCTTCTCTACCCACAAAACGGTATCGAAGGCTATTCAAGAGAATCCTTTATCGAAGAGCTTCTCCGTGAGAACGGAGCCGACATTCGCCGCTGCTTACAGAAGGGCGCTTTTAAGGTTCAGATTGACTTTACTGAAGGAAGACTCGCGGTGAAACTAGATCCAAGCGGGCAACTTCTGGAAAGTTTTATCGATCTTAACAATCGAGTGCTAGGTCGTTTCTCGGTAGAGGAGCGAAAGAATATCGGTGTTCACACCTGTCCGGGCGGAGACCAAGACTCGACCCATAGTGCAGATGTGGACTATGCCAAGCTCTTGCCAAGCTTGTTCAAACTCAAGGTTGGGAATTTTTACATCCAGTTAGCAAGCGAGAGCGACAGTACTAGAGTTCTCAAGATCATTAAGGAAAACGCAAACCCTGATCAGAGAATTTTCATCGGCGTGATTGACTCTATAAATCCGAGAGTGGAAACGCCGGAAGAAGTAAGGGATCGGGTCCTTGAAGCCGCCGAATACATTCCGCTTAGCCAACTGGGAACGACTGACGACTGTGGTTTCTCTCCATTCGGTGATGATACTTCAACGACCCGAGAAACGGCTTTTGAAAAAATCCGTGCCCGTGTAGTTGGCACTACACTAGCTGCGAAAGTTCTACGGGTCTGACAGTAGCCGTACTTTTATACGATTGACTTAAAATACTTGCCGAGCTAATCTCTTCATCATGCGTACCGGTTTTGCTCACCTCCCACTCCACAGCGGGAAGGCGCCTCGCTGGCTTTTTAACAAGATGGTGCGTCTAGCTCGTGAAATTGTTTGCCATATAACTGCCGAATATGGAGCTTCAGAGGTTCTTGTCAGATTGTCAGACCCCTTTTGGTTCCAAGCCTTTGGTTGTGTTTTGGGATTCGATTGGCACTCAAGCGGCGT
>Ga0209618_1000121_pt1 | contig 16415 bp, 17 predicted proteins | sample Rifsed13ft3_FD_184007 | JGI IMG/M metagenome (GOLD analysis project Ga0209618, IMG submission 184007) | Soil microbial communities from Rifle, Colorado, USA - sediment 13ft 3 (SPAdes) (version 2) | ecosystem: Environmental > Terrestrial > Deep subsurface > Rock core/Sediment | place: Rifle... | reverse complement strand
CTCGGATCGGTTGATGTGCGGTCGGAGGAGATGTTCAAGAAGCCTGCAACCCACCCGAGAACTGTAGCGCCTCTGTAAGTGAAATCGATTGTAACGGAGGAGCCGCCTTTATTATTGGCATGAAGAGTGAAGACCTCTCCCCATTCTTCACTCACCACTGTCGGGATGAAGCCAAGCGACAAGCCTGTGAGAATGGGGAGAGTTGCTGTACCATAAATGTGTCGATTCACCCGCGCAACTAAATCGGCATGTGGCAAGTCCTCAAGCTTTTCAACTCTACTAAACAACCCAGTACGTCGGAGGGCCTGGACGAGCCTATCTGAATACAATGGATTTTCGTCTTTCTCTACACCGATGGAGACATGAAAGCGAGTCTTGCTAACTCGAGCCAGTTCTGCATGTGAAGGCGAGCGAGGCAAAATCATGCTCGTACATCCGCCTATCAAACCAGCAGCCATAATAATAAGGAGAAGGGCAACTATTCCGCACAAGATGTAAATGTTTCGGCGCGTCATCATTGCCTCTAATGCACTGGCACCCAACTATTGAGGAGGCTGGTCGGCATATGCCTGAGACTTCGTACGGAATGCGGGGATTCTCGGCCGTTTCCGAGGCCTTGTCAAGGTCCCCGGAACCTGGACGTGACGCTGACTGCTGACTGAGGCGAGCTTACGTGAAGTAGGTGCGGGAGGTGAGGTCGGGGTAGAGCTTGGCGACCCACTCGCCGTAGCCGTTGAAGATCTGGGTGGGGCGGACCTCGTTGGTGTCGATCAGTCGCTCGGTCGCCTGGGACCAGCGCGGGTGGGGAAAGGTGGGGTTCACGTTCGCCCAAAAGCCGTACTCGCTGGGACCCACCGTCGCCCAAAACGTCTTCGGCCGCTCTTTGACGAACTCGATCGCAACGATGGACTTGACGCTCTTGAATCCATACTTCCACGGCGTGATCAGGCGGATCGGCGCGCCGTGCTGCTTGGGCAGGGGCTTGCCGTACACGCCGGTCACCAGGATCGCCAGTTCGTTCATCGCCTCTTCCCTCGTCAGGCTCTCGACGTACGGCCACGGGTGCCAGAACTGCAGTTGCCCGAACGCCACCGTTCGGTCGAGAAATGTGGTCATCTTGACGAACCGGGCCTCGCTGGTAGGCTCGACGGCCTTGATCAGCGCGGACAGGGAAAAGCCGGTCCAGGGCACCGCCATCGCCCACGCCTCGACGCAGCGGAAGCGGTAGAGACGCTCTTCAAGGGGCATAGCACGGATCAGGTCGTCGATGTCGTATACCTTAGGCTTGCGGACGAGACCCCCCACCCGCACCTGCCAGGGTCGCGTCTTGAGCCGCTGGGCGAGCGTATACACCGTCTTCGTCCCGCCAAACTCGTAGAAATTGTTGAAGGTGGCGGCCACCGACTCCTGCGTCAGCGGCCGGTCGAGGGTGAATTTCGGATTCCGTTTGGCGGGGTAGAGATTCAGGGTCCTATCCGCCGGCTCCTCGGCCGTCTTCTCGGCGGCGCCGGCCAGGGGGATGCCCCCGGCAATGCCCCCGGCGAGCACCCCTAGAGCACCCTTTAGGAACCGGCGGCGGTCCATGAACACCGCCTCGGGCGTCGCTTCGTGCTCCGGAATCGCCCAACCGGGCCTACGCAGGTAGTGCATGGCTTACTCCTCGCGAACGGAGGCGGTCAGCCTCCGGCAGTCAGCTCTTGGCCTGCACTCCTTAGACGCACGTGGCAGCCAGTAGGATACCTCTGATCCCTCCACCCCAACACAGGTCAACCACTGGGGCGCCGGTAGAAGGGGAGGGGGGTCACCCGGGCCGGAACTGACCCGTCCTGGCTGTTAATCTGAAGAACCGTTCCAGGCGCCTGCCATTCACGCCGGAGCATCCCCAGGGCAATGATCTTTCCCAGAGTGGGGGACGAGGCGGCGCTCGTGATGCGCCCGACCTCTTTGTCGTCATGCAGGATCCGGTCCCGCGGGCGGGGAATCGGTTCGCGCTCTACGGCGAAACCGGCGATGCGCCGGTTGACGTGCCCCCGATGGGCGATCCGGATGACAAACTCCTGCCCGATGTAACACCCCTTGGTGAAACTGACCGCTTTATCCTCGATCCCCGCCTCTTGCGGGAAGTTTCCCTCGTCAAAGTCCACGCCGAACCAGGGGATCCCGGCCTCCAGGCGCAGGGTATTCAAGGCGGCCATGCCGACCGGGGTCGCACCCGCCGCGTGAAGGGCCTGCCACAGGGAGCCGGCCCCCTTCACGGAGGTGGCGAGCGTGTATCCCTCCTCGCCTGTCATCGAAGCCCGGGTGAGCCGACACGTGTGGCCGTTGATGGTGACTTGGATTGACTGGTGCTCCGCTGCCGGCGGGATGATGCCGGGGACGAGGCGCTCTAGAAGAGTCGGTGAGCCGGGTCCCTGCAAGGCCAGGAGGATATCGTCCGTCAGTTCCTGGAAGGTGACGTCATCCGCGATGAGATACTTATTCAGGTGGTCCAGGGCCCGCTCTTTCCAACGAGCATCAGTCTCGAGAATGTGGCAGTCGGAGAGGGCGGTGACATTCAGGTCGGCCAGGATCTTGCCCTGGGGATTGAGGAGACACGCGTAGCACCCTTTCCCCTCCTCGAGCCGAGCGATGTCGTTGCTGAGCATGCCGTTCAGAAACCGGGTCCGCTCCGTGCCGGTCACGCGAATGAAGGTCCGGAAGGCAAGGTCGATGAGGCCGACCCCTTCGCGGACGGCCCGATGTTCTTCAATCGGGTCCCGGTATCGCACCGGCAGCTCCCATCCTCCCTCCTCCTGGAGGATTGCTCCGAGAGAGCGGTGGAGATTATCGAGGGGACTTCGGTGTGCCATGGTGTGCCGTCCCCGATTCCTTTGTCTCTCCGCCCAGGTGTTTCCCCAGGAGGGCGGCAAGGTCGCGGGCGAGGGCCTCTTTGGTCACGACCTGATCGCAGAGGCGATGGAGCGGTGCCGTCTGCTTCCAGGCGGCATGGGTGGTAAAGGCCAGGAGTGGAATGGGGGAAGCCTGGATCTCCCGCCGAAGCTGCATCAGGAGCTCTTCGAGGCTCGTGCCCTCTGCGGTCAGGTCCACGATCAGCAGGGCCGGGGAGAGCTCCTGGGCCTTTCGGACGAAATCATCGGGTGTGCGAGAGATCGTTGCGGTATGGCCCAGATGTTTCGCCGTATCCTGGATCTTGGTGGAAAAGAAGAGATCCGGAACAAAGGCGAGGATCGTCTTGCCGTCCTGTCCCATGGGGGGCTCCCACCCTATTCCTTGACCCAGTACCGCTGATACTCCGCCAGATAGGTCAGCGTGTCGAGTCTCGGCATGCGGTCCAAAAAGAGGATGCCCTGCAGGTGATCGGATTCATGCTGGATCACGCGGGCGAAGAAGTCCTTGGCGGAAAAATCAAGCGGTTTCCCCTCCCGGTCGTAGGCCCGCACCCGCACCTCGCGATGCCGGGGGACCTTTCCGCGGATGTCGGGGATGCTGAGACACCCCTCCCAGTCCTGTTCCATGTCCTGGCTCACCAGCTCTACCGTGGGATTGATGAGGACGGTGAGGGGGATATTGGGTACCTGGGGATAGCGAGGGTTTTCCTGGGCCTCGATGACGAAGATCTGGAGGGATTCATGGACCTGTGGCGCGGCCAGCCCAACCCCGTGGTACTCTCGCATGGTCTCGACCAGGTCGTCGATGAATCTCTGCACCATCGGCGACTTGATCGATTTGACCGGCACGGGGTCGGCCTTGCGGCGGAGCACCGGATTCCCCATCTGGGCGATCTTCAGGATGGCCATCATCTCTCCCCGTCGGTTCTTGAAGCTCGGTCCGTGCCAACTCTGCGTGCCCACCTTTGCGCCGCACACGCCGACACCCGTTGCAGTAAGGCAGCCGGGTCACATGCGGCTCAGCGAGTTGGAACGGCACTAGCGTAACAAATTGGGGCAGGCCCCGCAACCTTCTACTCATTTTTGGTTGACAGCGCAGAGCCTCGTGGAGACAATTGGGCGGATTTTTCGGAGGGTGCATGCTCCAGGTGGCCGCGGATATCCAGCGCCTAAAAAAGATTGCCCAAGAGCTCCGAGTGGATGTGATCCGGATACTCACCGAGGCCGGATCGGGCCACCCGGGTGGCTCCCTCTCTGCCGTCGAGATCATTACCGCCCTCTTTTTCCACAAGATGCGCCACCGCCCCGATGACCCCTTCTGGTCTGACCGGGACCGTTTTATCCTTTCCAAGGGGCATTGCACTGCTATCTACTATGCCACTTTGGCCAAGGCCGGCTATATCCCACAGGAGGAGCTTTTCACCTTCAGAAAGCTGGGGAGCCGCCTCCAAGGCCACCCGTATCCTGGCCCACCGGATCGGCGGGTGCCCGGCATCGAGGCAGCCACCGGCTCTCTTGGGCAGGGCCTTTCTATCGCCATCGGCATGGCGCTGGCGGGACGGTTGGCCAGGAAGGCGCACCGGGTCTACCCGTTGCTTGGGGATGGAGAGTGTCAGGCGGGCCAGGTCTGGGAGGCGGCGATGCTCGCCCCGAAATACAGGCTGGACAACCTCTGCGCGATCGTCGATCAAAACAGGATCCAGAACGACGACTTTGTGGAGCGGACCCTGAGCCTTGAACCTTTCCGCGCCAAGTGGGAGGCGTTTGGCTGGCACGTGATCCAGGTGAATGGGCACGAGATCTCAGAGGTGGTGCAGGCGCTGGAGGATGTCGAGGGGGTCAAGGGAAAGCCGTCTGTCATCATCGCTGGGACCGTGAAGGGGAAGGGCGTCTCCTTTATGGAGAACAATCCCGAGTGGCATGGCAAGGCGCCCACTCGGGAAGAGGCTGAGCGCGCCGTCCAGGAAATCCTGGCCGCGCCGCTATAGCGGCGCCGACCGTTCACCGATGACCGTTAACCGACCACCAGGGAGTCGTGAGTGGTGACTGGACACGCATGACCTCGTCGTCGGTCATCGGACATCGGTTATCGAATCTTAGAGGAGTGAACCATGGGTGGGAAGGCAACCCGCGTAGCCTTCGGCGAGGCCCTGCTCAAGGTCGCCGCCAAGAACGATCGGGTCGTCGTCATCAATGCCGACCTGGGCAAGTCCACCAACACGGTGAAGTTCGTCGAGAAGTACCCTGACCGATCATTCAACGTGGGGGTCGCCGAGGCCAATATGATCGGGATCGGGGCCGGCCTGGCGCTCGAGGGCTGGATCCCGTTTATCTGCACCTTCGCGATCTTTGTGGCGGGGCGTTTCGAGACGATTCGCGTTTCGGTGGCATACAACCACGCCAACGTGAAGATCGTGGGGACCCATGCCGGGATAGGCATCGGCGAGGACGGGTACAGCCAGATGGGCCTCGAGGACATCGCCCTCATGCGGTCACTTCCCAATATGAGCGTGATCCAGCCCGGTGATGCGATCGAGACCGAAAGGGCCGTGGAATACATCGTGGAGCACGAGGGCCCGGTGTTCCTGCGCTTGACCCGCCAGAAGGTGGAGGACGTCAATCCACCTGACTACCGCTTTGAGTTCGGAAAAGGGGTGATCGTAGATGCCGCTCGGGGCGAGGGGCGGGACCTGACGATCATGGCCACCGGCGGCACCGTTCATAACGCGCGAGAGGCCGCGCGCGAGTTGAGAAGCCAGGGTCTCGATGTGCGGGCGGTCAACATCCACACCCTCAAACCCATCGACGAAGAGCTGGTTCTCGACAGCATCCAGCGCTCGGGACGGATCCTGACGGTCGAGGATCACGGCCTTCGCGGTGGACTCGGAAGCGCCGTCTGCGAGGTGGTGGCCGAACGGGGCGAGGGAGTGGTCCGGCGGATCGCGGTGCGCGATTTCGGGGAATCGGGAGACCCGGTGGCTCTGTACAAGAAGTTCGGCCTGTCAATCGACAATATCGTCGCCGAGGCCAAAAAGCTGCTGAAGACGAAGTAAGGTCCGCATTGAGGGCACGCGCTCAGCCGGATGGTCACATCGTCATATCAGGGGTGCCCGCAGTTGCCCAATCCGAATTCTTGAGCCTGCTGGAAAAGGCATCACTGAAGGTCGTGTCATCGGTGACACTCGATCAATGGGCGGGTTTTTTGCTCATGCCGAGAGACAGAGTGGCGAGGGCCTGAAGGTTACGCAGTGCGCCCTACTTCTAACTGGTCGAGGTAGCCCGTATATTGACCGAGGCCACCATCGTCTTTGAAGCCCAAAAGTCGAACCCCGTGGTGAAATCTCCCCTCGCCGATTGGTTTCGGATCCCGCCACATCACTCTGCCTCTGGCGGTGATTGGGCCGTCGGGGAGTCCCAGCCCGAGCTGAAGGGGGGTCCCAGGCGCCAGCGTTTCTGGTAACAAGACCAGGAGTCCGCCAAGGCTGACGTTGCCCGTTTTCCCCTTGAGTTCCGAGGCCTTGCTTAGATGCCCGCTGATAAAGCAGGACACGGGGACCTCTGCCAGGTGACGGGGGTGGCGGCGACGACGGTGCATCGGGGTATCGCGTAGAGCCAAGTCTTCTGCCAGCTCCACCACACGGAGCAGGCTTGCCGCACGAAAAGGCTTTGGCAAGAAGAACTGGGCGCCAGCGCGAAAGGCCTTCTCGGTATACGTGAGGTCCGTTGAGGCTGTGATGCCGACCACAGGGATACCCTTAAGAACGGGGTCCCGTCTCAGGCGCTGCAATGTGCTGATACCGTCCATACCGGGCATCATCATATCCAAGATGATTGCGATGGGTTGGGCCGTGCGCGCCAGTTCGATTCCTGAGAGGCCATCGGGAGCCGAGAGGACCTCGAAATCGGCGATGCTGAGAATAGCGGTGACCAGTTCGCATGACTGAGGATCGTCGTCAATCAGCAAGATTGGCCGGTTCCGCATAGAGTCCCCCTGGCTCGCTGTGGGGGTTTGCAAATGGTATGCCAGGAGGTGAGGAGCTAATTGACAAAGCGGAGGTAGGCGGAGACGGCATCATCACTTGTCCTGAGTTCATCGTGGGTCAGCCCCGGCATCTTCACGTTCTGTGCCCCTTTGAGTGCCGGACTGTCCTGGTCCCGCACCGGCCACCCAAACAGCCAGGGGAGGTAGAGGATGTCGGCCCCTGTCCCATCATAAATGGTCAGAACCCGCGTCGGGCCGGGCGCCTCTTTCTCAGCGTTCGGACCATTCAGGCTGTGTAACCAGGTCGACCCCGGTACCAACTCGTCGCATCCCATATGGTCCCTCCACCCGATGATCCAGACCAACCACAGCCGCCGGCAGACCGTCGTCCCGTGGTTCGGGCCGGCGATGGCCACAAAATGCTCGACAATCTGGGCCAGCTCCGGGTGCTGTGCCAGCATGCCCCGGGCAATCGTCACCCCCAGGGAATGGGCGATGAGGTCCACCTTTGCGGCCCCCGTATAGGCCAGAACCCCCTTCACGAACGCGGCCAGGTCCGGAATGTTGGTCCGGTTGTCAGTCACGCACTGTGAGCCCGGCAGGCGGTCCTTGGTGCTCTTCCCGCTGTACGAGACGGCCCAGAGCTCTTGCGGGGAATAGCCGGCATCCAGGAAGCGTTTCTTCACACTGCGCCCCGGTTCATCCCAGTCAGTGGCATCACGGGTATTGCCGTGGATGAAGATGACAGGACGCCGGCGCACCGGGCGCCCCTTGGGAAGGCCGCCCCATCCGCCGAGACGGTAGCCCCATTCCTGATCCTGCAGGGCCGGAAAATCTGAGGGGAAGGCCGCATCCGCGGGGAGGGGCCGGCAGTGGGCAACCTTGTGGGCGGCCTCCGCCTCTCCATACAGCAGGAGGAGAATGAGCAAAAAAATCCCGTGGAGGTTGCTCAGTCGGGGAGACTCGCAGCTCTTGGGGACGTGCGGTTCCGCCATTCGGCTCACGACATATGCGGCGTATTCGTATGCCGGCCGTTCACGGTCCTACCCGGGGGCCGTCCGCAGCAAGAATTGCAAGGCGGATTTTAGGATTTTCCTCGTTACAGCGAGATCTTGCCGTACGCCACGAGAATTCGAGCGGTGTCCATGCCGTCCACGAGGCAGATCCGGCACTGCTTCCCTTCGCCATTCAGCGATTGGATCTTGGTTTTCAATTCCCGGATAACTGGGGTCTCAATCTGATCGAGGTGCTGGAGCATGTAAAGTTCTGCGGGAACGGCAACGAGCCGTGCGATCTGCTCGCCGCGCTTCCCGCATTTCTTGAGCGTCAGCTTCCCCCTCGTGGTGGCCCCTTTGAGTAGGAGGGCGGTTCGTGCGCGATCGCCGCCGGTTCTTACCGTGGACGTAAAGATGTCGGTTGCGGCGTCCCCATCGTCGGACCTCCGCAGGGGTTCCCCGAGAATTTCCCCCAAGAAGGTCCGGACTTGATCTGCTGACAGGTTCAGTGGCAAAAGCCGCTTTACCTGTCGCGGGTTGATGTCCCGGGCCTTGGCGAAGGAATCAATGTCCTCGATGAACAGTTCATCCGTCATCTCTATCGAGTAGTCATCGACCGATTTGATGGTGCTTTCCAAGGTCGACAGCTTTGCTTTGATGTCTGCCGTCAAACTGGCCCATTTGACATGCATCTTTAGAGATCCCGACCCCTGTGCGTTCTGCAGTGTTATCGCTTGCTGGGGGGTCGGGAATATGTCCTGCAGAGAGCCGAGACACTTGTGGAGCCAATCAACATACTGCTCCTTCCATTGCGGTATGTGGTGCTCTTCAGAAAAAGCCTCGGCGGTCTTTGCGGCATAATACTCACCGGTGACCTTGTCGAGGAGGGTGTTCCCCGAGACGATCATTTCATTCAGTCTTTCTCTCGCAGCGTTGTGGCTCGTCTTGAGTTTCATGACAGCCCCGTTTGCCCAGGGAGCATTTCGCACCTTAGCACTGGCCCCGGCTGAACGCCAGGTTCAGGGGCGACGCGGGAGAGCGGTCTCCTGCAGCAAATGGGCAGGGCCCTTGATCCTCGCCTGTTCACTGGTTATCTTGTCCAGCATGAAGGGAGTATACAGAGCGCCGGACAGACCGAGGGCAATGAGAAGCAGCGAGACACCGACCAGCACTCGACCTCGCAGTCTCGCCTTTTGACCCACGACCGGCCTGGTGTCGATGATGACCTTTGCGCCTGGCAGCGGAATCCGTTCGTGTTTGATCACCTTCCGCCCGAGCAACAGCATATAGAGGGCGATTGGAATCATACTGAGAAAGGCAAAAATGAACCACCCCTTGAGAATCCCCGCTGCGACCTTTGGATTTGCGTGCCTGAGGTACTCCTCGAACCACGGGAGACCCCATACGATGACCGCGGCACCGAGCGCGATAAAGATAGCGTGCCAAGTGAAAAACTGCCTGCGATACGATCTGTCTGCCCGAACTATCTCTTCACTCATCGTGATGACTTCCGTCTGCTCCGGGGACCGGCTTTGTACGCCTGACGGTCCAACGGGACCTGGGCACCTCCCCACGGATCAGGGGCAGTGCAATTCCCGGGCCTAAATGGGGTGGCTCGTCATCGCGGACACCCGAATCCCCCTCTCTTCATTTCATCTCTCCGGGCTCGTATCCCTCTTTCCATACTGCCAGGGGAACGATTTCGGGCGGGTGTCCGTTGTCGAAGAACCAGGAATCAACGGCGAAGGCGCTCTCCGTGGCACTTTCTGCCAAGACTGCCGTGTTGTGAGGCCACAGGAGGTCGGCGAATCCCCGATGCTCCGGAAAGCGGACCCGGTGCCAGGTGATGAGACCGGCCTCTTGCATCATGAGGAGGAAGGTGGTGGTGTTAACCGTTTCGTCGATGCAGTCGAGCTGAGGCGATTCGTCTGGTGGGATGGTGTTGCGGCCCCGATCGCCGGACGTATTCGCCTGAGGGCCGACGATGCTCTCTAGCAACGCAACCGCCTTGGCCACCTGGGCACGCTCGCTTTCGGCATCGGTCGGGCGCGGGTTGAAAAACGCCCCTACGTCCCCCCATTGCTGATCGGTAAGGCGAACGGTCTTTGATTGTTGGCATCCGAAACCATAGCAGACGGGGAATTGGGCCGGCTGCGGGTTCATCACATCGTACTGAGAGAGATAGGCCTCTGGAGGCTTATGGGCAGTCGCGCAGGCAGCCAGGACCGCGCTCACACCGGTGACGAGGACAATTCCCCATCTTCGTCCCATAGCCCGGGTCCTCTGCCACTGCGATTCCAACACCTCCGTGTGCCGGCTCATCGATGCGGCGCGTTCGATCACGTGGCGGACCTCCTCCTATGTCCGCTCACCGCATCGAGAACGTCGACGCACAATTCCGTCAACACGGGTAGCTGGGGACCGACGTAAAGCAACCTGAGGACTCTGTCACGCGGTAGCAGGAGTCCCATGATGGCAACCCAAATCAGGCCGCCGATGAGTCCTCCGACAGGGAAGCTAGTCACTACCATCATAAGGAATAATGAGATCTCGATGCCATGGGAAACCGGCCGGCCAGGTGCACCGAGCAGCAGTGGCGCGATCGTGAAGCCGAAGAGCAACATAACGGTCATCCCAAAAACGAACACGAAGGCGAGCAACAACACGAGGGCGGCTAAGTCTCGGAAACCCACACGCCTTTCTCTAGGCATCGCCAGCAAGGTATCTCCGGCGTACGCGCCCCTCTCCGCGGATCCAGGTCACTTCCGACTGACGATAGCATAATGCACCCGCAGACATTCCGCAATCTCTCGTGGCGATACCTTGACGCGTTTCGGAAAGCTATGCATAATGCCCATTGACGTCTCCTTGTTCTCGCCCAGGACCATCCCGCTTGGCATCCTGGACTTCTCGCTGGGGATCGCGGAATCGTATGTTTGACCGTCCGTATGATCCAATGTTCCTCCGTGGAATCTTTGAGCGGACGCGAGTCTTGCGGAGGCCCATCACTGGCATCGTGGTCGGGTACCACGTGCTGCCCTACATCCTGGTGGGGCCAGACGTAGAGATGGAACGGGGCGCCGTCGAGGTGCGGGGCACGATCCGCGTCTCGCCGCGTCTGGTGGTCCGGCCGGGAGGCGAGGGGCAGACCTACGGGGAGGTGTTCGGGGACTCCGAGATGATGGACCGGACGCTGGTGGGGCGGGTGTTCGCCTTCCGCTATGCGGCTCGCCGGCACGCGGTCATCGAGAGCGAGGAACTCACCATCCGTCCCGCCGAGGGGGACCCGGAAGCGCGCATCGAGCGGATCCTCGACGAACTGGCGCGGCGCGAGATCTGGGACACCGGCCTGATCCTCTCACCGGACGTCAAGTTCTATCCCGTCTCGATCGATCGCTTCCTGCACGAGATCCTCGATCGCGAACTCTCCGACTAACGCCCGATGAGAGGGACGCTGAGGCAAACCTCAAGAGAGAGTGCCCAGCTATACGTGGGGACGGCGGGGTGGGGCTACGGCTGGCGGGACAAAGCAAGAATTGCTAGACAGACTGGACGAAGGCGGCTACCATAACACCTTGGTCGGGGTCGACACAGGCCCCCTCGCGTCCTCGCCTGTAATGGGGCAGGCCAAGGGCGGACCAGGTTCGGGGTCGATTTCGGCGGTCGGCTTCGGGCTGGCGGGTACTGGGCCCGTGATGGTGGATGCGCCGAGAGAGGAGGTGGTCCAGTCGTGGAGATAATGATGGTGATCTGTGAGGTGGTGGCCTCCTAGGCCAGCGCACCCGTAAGACTAGGTTGGCTGCCTGGAAGGCCCAGGCACCACCGGCTCCGATGGTCCCGCTTTCACCGGCGGGGCGGCCCGGCTGCTTTTGAACCGACCGCAGGCTCCATCGGGGCTTTTTCTTTTCGGTGAGACGCGAACCGGTTCTTGGAGGAGCTCAGTGCAAACTAAAGTGGTGAGTTCAGGCGGAAAGGAGGGCAGGATCAGGTGGAGAACAGATCATAGAGATGATTGAAATAAATAATGAGGGCTCCCTTATGGGTCAAAGGCCCGCCCCCGAGGCCCTAGCAGAAGGAGAGAGGCTTTGGTTTCCCCTTCTTGACACTGTTAGACTAGCAAGCTTTGTGCCAAATCTCCGCCAAGCTTAAAGTCCTGATTTTCAATTGATCCTTCTCGATCCGTAACCTACTATGGCGTTCGGGGTATCGAAAAATGCCCGTCAAGTGTCCGGCAATCGTGCGCCTTCCACACCCCCCTCAGGGCTCCAGAGGCCAGCCGAGTATCTGGATTGACAAGCAAATTTGTATACCGTATACAGTGTACAACCGTCTCTATGAAAGGCCCTCCATGAAGATCCGGGTTCACCGACCGCTCCGCGAAGAGGTCTACGACGCCCTCCGTCGGGCTATCGTCCAGGGAGAGCTTTCGCCCGGGAATCGGGTTGTGGAGACCGAGTTGGCGGGCCGGCTGGGAATCAGCCGGACGCCGGTCCGGGAGGCACTTAGAAAGCTCGAGGCCGAGGGGTTTCTCTCCAAAGGCCCCGGGAGCAGCCTGCTCGTGAGCGCGATGTCGCCCGAGGAGGTGGAAGAGACCTTTCGGATCCGGGCGGTGCTGGAGGGCTTGGCGGCGCACCTGGCGGCCGAGCGGGCGACACCTGAGGGGATCGCACTGCTCGAAGGGATCCTGAAACGGTCGGAAACCGCGTTGGACGGGGAGGTGCCCGAACGACTCCTGGAGTGGAACACGCGGTTTCACGACGGGCTCAACGTCTTGAGCGGAAGCGCGCAGCTCCAGCAGCTCCTCCAGGCGATTCACGACAAGATCCTGCGCTACCGCCGGATCACGCTCGAGGTGGGCCGGACCCAGAGGGTCGGGTTACAGGAGCATCGGGCGATTCTTCAGGCGATCAAGGACCGGGATCCGGCGCGGGCCGAACGGCTGATCGTCGAGCACGTCCTCCGGAAGAAGGAGACCGTGCTCGCGCATCTCAAGAGTCGAGGGGAGACGAGGAGGAACGAGACGCCATGAGCCGCACAGAGCTCCTCACCGGCAACGAGGCGGCGGCCCGGGCGGTCCGCGTGTCGAAGCCTCAGGTGATTCCCACCTATCCCATTACCCCCCAGTCTCCCATGCTCGAGATTATCGCCCGGGATGTCGAGAAGGGCCTGCTGAGGGCCGAATTTCTCAACATGGAGTCGGACTACGCCGCCATGGCCGCGGCCGTGGGGGCCTCCCTCGGCGGGGCGCGGGTCTTCACGGCGACCAATTCCCAGGGGCTCCTCTTCATGGCCGAGCACCTCTACACCGCCTCGGGCAGCCGCTGCCCTATCGTGATGGCGGTGGTCAATCGCGCCATTTCGGTCCCCCATAGCCGGTACGCGGACCACAATGATGCCCTGGCCGTGAACCGCGCCGGCTGGCTCCAGCTCTTCTGCGAGGACGCGCAGGAGATTCTCGAGACGACCATCCAGCTCTTCAGGATCTGCGCGGACCCGCGGGTCCGCCTGCCCGGGATGCTCTGCTACGAGTCCTTCATCCACTCGAACACCGCCGAGGGGGTTGTGGTTCCGGAGGCCAAGGCGGTGGACCGATTTCTCGGCGGAGTCCACGTTGAGGCATTGCTCGATCCGGCAGTGCCGCGCTCGCTGAACCCACCTACGCCCCCCGAGTGGTATACGGAGTTTAAATTCGTCGAGCATCAGGCAATGGAAGCGGCACTTGCCGTCATCCCCGAAGTGGGTAGGGCGTACGCCGAGGCGTTCGGAGGCCGCCCCCGGGGACTGATCGAGACGACGGAACCCGTGGGCCGCTCTGTGATCGTGTCCATGGGCTCGATCGCCAAGACGGCGCGCCGGGCGGTGCGCGAGCTCAAGGCCGAGGGGCTCTCCGTCGGCCTCCTCAGGGTCCGCGCCTACCGGCCCTTTCCGGCCGAGGCCATTCGGCAGGCGCTCGGAGAAGCCGAGCTGGTCATCGCCATCGACCGAAACTGCGCCGCCGGGAGTCACGGGGTCCTGTACGACGAGGTTCGGTCGGCGCTCTACGGCACTGCCGGCCCGCCCCGAGTCGTGGGCGTTATCGCCGGCCTCGGCGGCCGCGACGTGACCGTCCGACAGATCAAGGAGGTCGCGCGGAGGGCACTCAAGGGGGAGCCGCCGTTTGATAAGAGGGACGACGCCATCGAGTGGCTCGGCCTCGACCGGGCGCGCGTGCGCGACGAGTCACCGCAAGCCCGCCCCCTGGCGCGGGCCGGCTAGGGAGAAACCGCCATGGGCCGACCCGCACCACTGCCGACGATCCCCCGCTCGCGGCGCTTCAGCCTGCCGCCGGTGATGAAGGGGACCGCGTGCGAGGGCTGCGGAGCCCTCCCCGCGGCCGATCTGTTGGCCGAGCTGCTCGGGCCGAAGATGGCCGTGATATGCCCGGCGAGTTGCGCGGCCACCTTCAGCCTCTCCTATACCAACGCCTCGTGGGCAGTCCCCTTCGTCCACTGGATTTTCGAAAGCGCGCCGGCCGCGGCGACCGGGCTGCGGCATGCCTATGATGCGCGCGGCATGCGGGACGTGCAGGTCGTCTGCTTTGCCGGGGACTCCGGGACGCTCGACATCGGCTTCCAGGCCCTGTCGGGGGCCGCGAGTCGCAACGAAAACATCCTCTACATCTGCTACGACAACGAAGTCGCGATGAACACGCAGGGGCAGGCCACCTCCAGCTCGCCGGTCAGGGCCCGCACGCCGACCACGCCGGGAGGCGTCCCCACACTGAAGAAGGATGCACCCCGCATCATGGCCGCGCACGGCGTCCCCTACGTCGCGACGGCCGCGGTCTCGCACCTTGCGGACTACCGGGCGAAGCTCAAGCGCGCCGCCCGCGTCCGGGGGTTTCGGTATCTGCACGTGCTCAGCCCGTGTCCCATCGCTTGGGGCTATCCCCACGACCAGACCATCGAGGTCACACGGGCGGCCGTCGAGACAGGGATGTGGATGCTCTACGAGATCACGGACGGGCGGATGAAGATCAGCTACCGCCCGAAACGGCGTCGGCCGGTGCGCGAATATCTCGCGCTCCAGCGGCGGTTCGCGCATCTCGGCCGTCGCGAGGCGCAACGTCTCCAGAAGCGTGTCGACGAAAGCTGGAGGGCCACCCCGTGAAGGAGCTCCGCTTCCACGGCCGCCGCCTTCCCCGTTACGATCACACGGCCCCCTTCGTCGGCGCCGCACGCCTGCTGGCGACGGCGGCGCTCCATGAGGGGAAGCAGGTCCAGTTCCGGCCGCCCTGGCTCTTCCTCCGGGGCTACGTGCCCGAGGCGGCGCACCTGCGGGTGGCCACCGCCGCAACCGGCGATGCCCGCCAGCACCAACAGGCCACACGCGAGCATGCTCCGCGAGAGCACCTGGCTGCCGGTTGCGGGCAATGCCTCCCGCGCTGGCGCGGGGGTGGGCTTGCCGGGATAATGCGCGGCCTTCGTCATCGGGCCACAGCTTGGCTGTTCACGTCGATGACGACAACCCCGGCCCGGCCGCTGCGTCGGCTGGCCCGCGCCACGCTCCGCCTGCCTGCTGGCGCCCCCAGTCCCACACGTCCCCTTGCCGAGTACCGCAATGAAAATCGAGAAAGACCGCGTCGTCGTATTCCATTACACCGTCAGCGAAGCTGCCGCCCACGCACAGGGCGAGCCGTCGCTGGAGAGCTCGGAGGCAAGCGGCCCGCTGGCGATCCTCAGCGGCCACGGCAACATCATCCCGGGCCTGGAGAAGGCGATGGAAGGCCACGTCGCCGGTGACAAGTTCGATGCCGACATCGCCGCCGTGGATGCCTACGGCGTGCACCAGGAAGGCCTGACCCAGCGCGTGCCGAAGAAGCACTTCAAGGATGCGCGCCTCACCCCGGGCATGCAGGCCGTGCTGCCGACCAATTTCGGCCCGCGCGCGGTGACCATCCTGAAGGTCGGCATGAGCGTCGTCGACGTCGACCTCAACCATCCGATGGCCGGCAAGGACCTGCATTTCGCCGTCGAGATTCTCGAAGTGCGCGAAGCCAGCGCCGAAGAGCTTGCCCATGGCCACGTGCACGGCGAAGGCGGCCACCAGCACTGAGCCTCCGAGGGCGCACCGGCAGATGAGACGACGGCCCGCGTGAAGCGGGCCGTTTTCGTTGGCTGCAAGGTGCATGACCTCCGGCGGTATCGCCGGCCACGGTTGCCGTTAGATTGGGCGCAGGCAAGGGAGGACGCATGGACGCAGGCACCGCACCGGCGCGCGGGGGACCAACCCCGTTGGCCACGCTCGACCGGATCCCGGCCCTGGACGTCGTGCGCGGCCTTGCGCTGCTCGGCATCTTCCTGATGAACGTCGAGTTCTTCACCCGCCCGCTGCAGGACATCGGCGCCGAGGGCGTTGATCCCTCACTTCGCGGCATTCACTACGCCGCGGACTGGCTCGTCTATTTCTTCGTGCAGGGAAAGTTCTGGACCCTGTTCTCGCTGCTGTTCGGCATGGGCTTCGCGGTGATGATCGACCGTGCGGAGCGGGGCGGGAGGCCGTTCGCACCGG
>Ga0209618_1000119_pt1 | contig 16475 bp, 19 predicted proteins | sample Rifsed13ft3_FD_184007 | JGI IMG/M metagenome (GOLD analysis project Ga0209618, IMG submission 184007) | Soil microbial communities from Rifle, Colorado, USA - sediment 13ft 3 (SPAdes) (version 2) | ecosystem: Environmental > Terrestrial > Deep subsurface > Rock core/Sediment | place: Rifle... | reverse complement strand
GAGATTGAGCAGAAGGCATCATCATTATATTTGCACTAAGTTCTAGCCCCTTTAGAATTGTCTCAGCCTTCATAGAGATTAGAAGGTCCATCCTAACCTTTCTTTGCCACTAAGACACGAAGTCCCTAAGTAATAAAATAAAAAAACTTTGTGTCTTGGTGTTTTAGTGGCATTCATTTATATAAGTAAGCTTTAGGAAGTTTATTTTAAGACTAGAACACTAAATATGTCAATACTCTCCATTCACTATTCTTTTTTTAGCTTCACTGACCAAAGGGAAAGTACTGAGAGAATTAAATAAGAAGCCGAGAGATAAAGAGGGGTTTTATCTGCCACATTCCAAGGTAGAAAAAGTTCCCCATGAACGTATGGAGAATGCATAAGCCCGAAAAAGGCATTTACATCACCCTTTGCTACCCAAGAATAAGGTTTCATTGGGGTTATAGATATAGCTTTACGAGTGCTTAAAATCAAGAGGAGAAACTAACTCAAATAATGTGTAAGAAGATAGCAAAAGAATATGACATGTCTACTTACCTTAAATTCTCTAGCTCTTATGGTCGTTAAGCAAGAACAATACATTAAGTAGGCACCTAAAAAGTAAAGTCTCAATTTGTTTATTCTTTTCTATATCCACGCTCGACACAGATAAAAGGGTCTGGATATACCAAAACAGGCATCCTGACTTTTTATTCATTAAAGAACCTTTTCCTATAGAGCAAGTGTTTGTGTTATAAAACAATCTTTGTTTAGCCGGGAGGCTATCTAAAGTTTTCACCTGGAATTGGACACCCTTTTACGGTAAAAGTGAAATAAGAACCATTAGTCTTTATAATATTAGTAACCTGCATAACACTTCCAGTGTGAGGAAACTAAATTTTACAATAAACTCAAAGATGAAAACAAAAAAAGAAATTGATAAGGACTATAGAGAGAAATTTAAGAAACTCCTTTCACAACTCCAACCCAAAAAGCTTGATCTTGGAGTGGAGTTGTTAATCAAGCAGGCAAAGAAGGAAGCTCTAAATTCTGGAATTTCTTTCGAGGAAGCATGTAGGCGGATTTATGAAAAAGTAGAGAATAGAGTCGAAAATCAGCTTGAACATGCAAAATCTTGTAATATTAAATCCGACTAACTGACATTTGTTAAAGGATTCAATACCACTCTTCTAACAACACAACTGAGTAAGTCTGTAGAAGGCAAGGAGATTTATTCCCATTTCTTTAGAGTGCATGAACTCTAAAGACTAAACTTAGAAGGCCTAAAAAACTCCGCAGCTAATTACTCATCGTTGCTCTATTGCTCTTTTCTGCCTGAACCTTGCTAGCTCCTTTAGATTCTCTACCCCTACAAGATTGCAAAAATCACCAAAGCGTTCACCCGGTCTTTTATTCAGGTGGTACATATTTATTAGTTCTATTATCCTATCAGCCAGATCCCCTGCATCTAAAAGCTCTTCATAAAGCCGATTAAGCCTTGTGCCCTCGAAACTACCACCTACGTATAGGTTATACTTTTTGGGTGAGACACCCATAATACCAATCTCAGCCACAGGCGGCCTTGAACAGGCATTCGGACAACCGCTCATGCGTATCTTTATTTCCTCATTCCCGTAACCTCGCTCTTCCAGCTCGTCTATAAGATAGGGGAGAAACCTCTCGGCTTCGGCGAGTGCAAGACCGCATGTAGGAAGAGCAGGACAGGCTATAGAGTTTCTTCTTAAGTTAGAAATCTCTTTTCCAGTCTTTATTCCGTAGTGCTTAAGCGCATCCTTTATTTCTTCAATTCTATCCTCAGGTATATTAGCAAGAATAATATCTTGAGACGGCGTAAGCCTTACCCCCGGTCTAAACCTCCTTACAATCTCGCGAAGCCCAGTCTTAACTTGTGCCCTTTCGGTATCCTTCAGGCGTCCATTTTCTATAAAAATACCCACATACCAAAGTCCCAGCGTATTCTGCTCATGCCAGCCTAGATGACTTTCCGTATGGCGGAGTTCCATAGCTTCAGGAGGAAGAAGCCCGTAGCCCAGACGTCTCTCCAACTCTTCTTTGAATCCTTCAACTCCCCATTCTTCTACAACATACTTCATTCGGGCGTGGTTTCTATCTAATCTATCTCCATGGTCTCTTTGTATTTCAACTATGCGTGTTATTACATCAATTAAATTCTCAGGGGACGCACCTGCAATAGGGTCGGCAAGACGAGGGAAGGTCCTTATTTTTTTGTGTGTGCTTCCCATACCGCCTCCTACGAGCACATTGAAGCCCTTGAGTTCACCGTTTAGTATCGGAATTATTCCTATGTCGTGGGTGTGCACATCAATGCAGTTGTCTTCTGAGAGACCAATTCCGATTTTGAATTTTCTCGGTAAATACGTCTTCCCATAGAGGGTTTCCGTTTCATCGTTCGACTGAGGCTCACGAACGTCTTCTTCTTTTGTTATAAGCTCTCCGTCGAGCCAGATTTCGTAGTATGCTTTAGATTTAAAACTAAGGTGTTTAGATATAAGCTGAGCCCACTTCTGACCATCGAAAATTGAGCCCTTCCTGATGTTCGATACAGGACAGGCTACGGTATTTCGGTTTCCGTCGCCACAGGCTCCGTAGGTTGAAATGAGCTCTGAATTCAGAAGGCGGATCGTTCCTTCAAGCTCTTTTTTTCCTACTCCGTGAAACTGAATATCCTCTCTTGTGGTGATTCTGAGGGTCCCGTTTCCGTAGAGGTCTGTTATTTTGTTAAGAACCTCCCACTGCTCTGAGGAGAGTTCCCCTCCACCTGGGTTTTTCGTCCTTACCATAAATATATATTTCTTACCTTCTCCCGCCTCTTTCCGCTCATGCCTTACGTCTCTATCTTCCTGCTCATATATGCCGTGGAATTTTAGGATGTGAGTAGTGTCCTTTAAAAAATGATCGGACTCTGCGTTAAGCTCTTCACGGATTGTGCCTCTTAGGCCTCTACTGTTTTCTTTCGCAATCTCAACCTTCGATTTCTTTTCTTCAGACACTAGGTATATCCCCTCACTTTATTGTCTACCAGCCGCTATAAACGGCAAACTACCACCATAATCTAGACCGCAAGATTCATGCCAGAAATTAACCTGCATATTCAGCTTGCAAAAGGGATAATGTGCAACTATGTATATGATCCTCTACTACCGCCATTGTCTCTATCTCAAACTCATACACCTGTGCAATCTCCCTAAATACTTCCTCTACTCTCCTAGCTATATCTTCTCTCAAAATCATCTTCTTGTACTGTTGTGATACTCCCACATGGTCTCAAGGGCACGGTTTTTCATTGAAATCACCTTAAATGAGAATTTACAATTATGTAATGTTTTTAATATCGAGAAACATCCAAATCCACTTCAAGCGACCAAGCATCGATGCCGCCTCTTAGGCTTTTCACATTGGTAAAACCATGACCCAGAAAATAACTGGCGGCGTCCAAGCTGCGATCGCCATGATGGCAAAAAAATACAATCCTTGTATCTTTTTGCCAGTTCATAATCTCCTCGGCGTTTTCCTCTGTCACCAATAGTGCTCCTTCAATTCGTGCTATGTCATGTTCCTCCGGTGTGCGAACGTCTAAGAGCTTCAGTCCCTCGCCCCGACGGAGTTGTTCAGCTACCTCCATGGGTGAAATTTGGAGTGCTTGATCAAGCTCGTGGCTGCGCTTGAGGTGCTCAATCACCTCATCTGCATCTCGGAGCTTATGATTACGGCACACCTCCTCCAATGTATCAGTTGGCTGAAAACCGCAGGTAGAGCAACCCCCCACGTGGTATCGCTGAAAGAGCGCACGCCGAGCCCCTGGGAAGATTCTTAAAATCTCTTGCATTTGCATGTGCTTGGTAATCTGTGGTGTGGTCATGTTAATTCCCCTCCTTCGATAGATTTTTTTGTATCTAACTGCTCTCCTCCAAATTGCTTTCCGGCACCTTTCTCAAAGGATTCGCTTACTTTCACGCATCTTACTTCTCCCATTACAATCTCCAAGTACATTCATTTTACCCTTAGTGCTACCGGATATATCTCCTAACCCTTTTCTCCGTTTAGCTCAAGGTTTAAAGTATTAGCATTTGTCATACACATATCCACAGCATAAAGCTGTGGGTTATTTTGCCACCTCATAAATTTATCAAATACTGCCTTGAACTTTGTCTTCACTAGGGAGGAATTAAAATCCCAATTGAAATCCGCTCCTTGTGGGAAGAAAATCTTAAAAAAGGTGGCCTGTTGTAGTTCCGTTCCCTGTAGTCTTAACAATCCAGTTCTTACATAACTGTAACCTCCCCCAAATGCCAGAGCCAGTCCTCTTGCGAGCTCTAGCCTTTCTGCAGACTTTATAGCAAGAGCAGCAAAGACGTCTGAAGCTTCAGGGATCCTATATCTATACTTGAGAAGTTTTTTGTCCATTTCGATAAGGCTTGAAGTGAAAAGTAGAAATTTTTTTGTAAGCACAAGAATAGGGTCATCAGTTACAACATCTTCAGGGGCAAGCTCCCCTATATCTCCGCATCTCTCAAGTGAGCATTTTATATTATCCCATTCCCTTATTGCTATCTTAATGGCTTTCTCTTTCATTGGTCTGTTTATTCTAAAAAGCCTCGTAACATTTCCCCCATCTCTGAATTCCTGAGTTTCCTAAGTGCCTCCTTCTCTATCTGCCTTATGCGTTCGCGCGTAACACTAAACTTTCTTCCAATCTCATCAAGCGTATGTGGGGTTTCTTGACCTATCCCAAATCTCATCCTAATTATCTCCTCTTCCCTAGGAGTAAGAAGTGAAAGAGTTTCTCTTATTCTTTGTGTAAGCGCTACCTTTGCCATAACAGAGTCTGATGCAGGTGACCCATTGTCAGGTACAAACTCAAGAAGAGTCGTTTTCTCCTCATAAAATATAGTTGAGTCGAGGTGTACAATATTTTTTTCGGCTTCTAAAATCCACTTTACTGACTCAATAGGAATCCCCACTTTCTCGGCAATTTCCTCTGGCATGGGTTTTCTTCCCATCTCTTTATGAAGCATTGAACTTATTCTGTGTATCTTGCCTTCTTTCTCACCTACATACACTGGAACCCTAATAGTCCTTGTCTGTTCAAGCAGTGCCCTCGATATTGCCTGATGTATCCACCACGAAGAATAGGTCGAAAACCTGTATCCCTTCGTGTAGTCAAACTTTTCTACCCCCCTCATTAACCCCACATTTCCTTCCTGAATTAAATCCGATAGCGGAAGACCTCGACCCATATACTTCTTTGCTATACTCACTACTAGCCTTAAGTTCGCTTTTATAAACCTATCTCTTAGCTGCTTTGCCTTCTCCGAATATGCTTTCATAAAGCTACTAAGTCTCTCTACACGCTTTGATATAGATTTCCCGTTGCCGTTCTTATGCCTGTTTCTCTTGCTCTTGGTCTCTCTCACCTTTGAAAGTTTATCAATAAGCGCTTTTGTCTCCTTTGCCATTGCCTCGCACTTCTTTATCTTTGCCGAAATTTCGACTTCTTCCTTAGGTGTAAGGAGAGATTCACTTGACATGTCTTTAAAGTAAACATAAAGGAGTCTAAACTGTTCATGCTGAACCCACCGCTTTCCTTCATCCTCTGTGGACTCAAGTTCCCTGGGTTCTAGTTCAGCCCCAGACTTTATCATATCGAGTATGAGATTATTTCCAATTTTAAGAGGCACAAAAGCCTCTTCGTTATCTTGAATAAACTCTCCAAGTTCATTTACTCCCGAAATTGCTCCTTCAAACTCTATATTCCTTATCTTTCCATCACTCATATGTTTAGGATTCCTAAATATTTATCTTAAAAAATTTTCATTCTACATTTGGAGCTCACTATACTCTGGACATTCCCTGGATATTTCATCTTCCCCCAAATTAATATTGAAAAGCTTACAATAATGTGGTTTTTCCGCTCCTAGATGTATGTTCAGTCTGAAATAACAGCAGGTCAGACACGTTTCTGCTATCAAGAGGTATTCCTTTTCTCTTAATAATCTTTCAATTTTAGATAAAGCACTTAACAATACCTCTTGCTCTTCAACGGTCAGCTCCTCAATAATTTTTTGGAGCTCATAGCCAAGACCTTCCAATTTTTGAATAGTATTCATACCTTTGTAGGTCAAACTTAAAAAAACAACTCTCCTATCACTTTCCTTTCTTTTTCTTAATATCAAGCTCTTTTTTTGTAAAGCATCCAGAACGCCACTAGCTGTAGCAGGAGTGGATGAAAGAGACCTAGCAAGTGTGTTAACAGTAGCTGAATCAGGCCTTATATAGCGGAGAAATAGAAGAGTCTGGATCTGTGCAGGTGTTAGGCTTTTTAACTTGCACTCGTCCCACAACATGTTCTTAATAGCCTGGCTTATGCGAAAAAAGGCTCTGGCTATCCTCGCGCTTACGTGCTTATCTCTGTATTTTGAGTCGAATATTGACATATGAAACCTAATTATTTAGAATTCCTAAATATGTAACACTATAAGCCTAGTTTTGTCAAGATGGTTTAATCCTTTAAAGAAAGCAGTGAAAGGAGGGCAAGATGAGATGAGTAGATTTATTGAAATCGCTAAAACCGGTGAAATAGCTCCAGGTGAGGCAAAGATGGTAGAAGTTGAAGGGGAAAAGATAGCTATTTTTAACCTAGAAGGAGACTATTATGCTATTGATGACACCTGTCCACATGCAAGGGGACCTCTTTCTGAGGGGGAAGTTGAGGGAGAAGTGGTCACTTGCCCATGGCATGGGTCGGAATTCAACATAAAAACAGGTGGAGTACTAAGACCTCCAGCTAGAGGAGGGGTAAAAAGCTACAAGGTTCAGGTAGAAGGTTCTATCATAAAGATAGAGGTTTAAAGAAAGCTCTCAAGAGGCAAGGGTAAATGATTACAACTGAGCTTAAGAAAAGCGCTGAATTAGTTAAGAGGGGTTTTATTATAGGTGCAGCTAATAAATTCTGGCTAACTCCTGTAGGAAAATTGAGGTAATGTAACGTATCTATAATATTGCATGAGGGATTGTGATATGCCGCCTGAACTGCCAAAGGCAAAAATAGCAGAACGGATTTTTTTAACCAATGATCTAATTATAATAAAAATCAAGCCAGAAATCCCCTTTACTTTTAAACACGGTCAATACTGTACGATTGGTCTAGAGGGTGTGGAAAGGCCTTATTCTATCGTTTCATCTCCACATGAGGAATCCTTGGAACTTTTTTTAGAGTTAGTCCCCGAAGGAGAGCTAACGCCCAAACTGTGGCAGGTAAAAGTTGGGGATGTGCTCAGTATTCGACCTAGTGCAAAAGGAGTTTTTACCTTTGATGATAAATATCCAAATCAGTTTATGGTGGCAACTGTGACGGGAATTGCACCTTTTATAAGCATGATCCGGAATTACTTATACCGAGGACTGGATTCCCACACTTTTTATGTTCTACATGGAGCCAGTTATCAGGACGAGTTCGCCTACAAAGACGAACTAGAGAAACTCTCGAGAGAGCATGAAAACATTATTTATATCCCTACAGTGAGCAGGCCAGAAGAAGAGAGAAACAAAGGCTGGCAGGGAGAAAAGTTAAGAGTGAATTTGATTGTTGAGAAGTATCTTAAGAAATTTTCCCTGGATCCTAAAAGCACCTTGGTATATGCCTGTGGGCATCCCGGAATGATCGAGGACGTTAAGCAGAGGCTAGTAAGTAAAGGGTATAAGGTCAAGGAAGAGAAATTCTGGAGAGAGTGAAGGAATATGATAATATACCTTGTATTGAATATCTTATAGTAGATTGAAATAACTCAAGTGGAAGTTCCCAGAACCTTACACGCACGGAAAACCTCATGCTATCGTGGAGAAAACAAATATGTGTGCAGAAACATTTATCTTGTGCAATTGAGTTTATTTCATCCGCTCTTACTTTAGAATTCCAGAAGGCTTGGAAGTCACAGCCATAATCTCTCAGATTTCTTAGAGATCCACGAAGTTCGCATGCTCTAATATTTCCATCATAATCAATAACCACTGCCGTCTCCCCTGCAGTGCAAGGCATAGGCCAGCGGTATACTCTTTCCAGCGCCACTGTGGGAAGCAGCACCACGGTAAACAATATTGTCGCCAGTGTTAGAGTGGGTTTGAATCGGTCTGCTCTAAATGAATCTGATTTGGCAGCAGGAGGTTTATTCCAGGATAACTAACGCGGTGGTTGCAGAGTATATTTGGATTTATTGTAATCTTCTTTAAAAACATAATGAATCTAATGAACTAGTTTATGTTGAGGGGAGTGGTGCCGAATGAAATCTACGACCACTCCCATAAACCCATTCCAGGATAAACATCTTCATTTTTAGGTATTATCTCATCACTGTACTCAATTCACAACTAAGATTCTTAATAATAAGTTATGGACTGATACTTGTTGTTGACTGTAAAAATTCCTATAATATAAGTTCATTACTGCTTATAAAACCGATTTAAGGAGAATTGAGCGATGGATAGAATGCTCACGCGTCGTGATTTGTTAAAAAGCATGACTGCGGCGGTTGTTGGTAGTGCTACCGCAGCCACCGCTGCGGAAAAATCAAAGAAGTCGTTTTAAAACGAAAATATCTTGAAGCCCTATGGCATCTACGAAATGCTAACATTAGACTTCATCTGGCTCTCTGGGGAGGTGGAACTATGAACAAAAGTGATATTTCCGAATCGACCATCGTAGTGCCGCCTTGTATTATTTCAGAATAAATTAGCTAATATATTTAGAAAATAGAGTTCGGCTTAAAATGTTAATATTTATTTGAAGTTATTCCCTAAGTCTATAATGCCTCCTCTATAAATCTTGCACTTATGCTAAGGAAGTAAATTGGAAAGAAAAGAATTTGAAGAACTTATAGATAGGGCTTACCAGAAAATTCCAGAAAAATTTAAGCAAAAGATAGAAAACATGGTTATAACTGTAGAAGACCATCCAACACAAGAGGACTTAAAGCATCTTAGTATTCGAGGCGGTAATATACTTCTTGGACTTTATAGAGGAACCCCGCTTCCACAAAGAAGCGTATGGCAGGCTGTACGAATGCCCGATAAAATCGTTCTATTTCAGAAAAATATTGAAAGAATCTGTAGAAGTGAAAAGGAATTAGAAGAAAAAGTCTATGAAGTTCTTCAACACGAGATTGCTCACTACTTTGGACTCTCTGATAGAGAGATTTATGAACTTATGGGTCCGAGTTAAAACTACAAAAGGATATAATTGTAGGGCTCGTTCCCCGAACGAGCTCCCGACGAATTCATCGAGGGGCTGACGAGGGCATCAGCCCCTACAATCTTCCTCGTGGTAACTCAGAAAAAATAGGAAAAAATAGGGACAGACACTATTTTTATTCTTTCATCCCCAAATAAAAATTTTCTTAGCAGACACGTCAAAGCGGACCTTATGACCAACACATTGAGGATACAATTTATATATTTTATCAGTCATCTCTTTTCCTAACTCAGTTATTTTAGCAGTGTCACTTGCCAAATGGGCGATTTGTATTGATTTTTGTAAATGCCATAACTCTTCATAATCTCCATTTTTAATAGGTATTGGATCCATATTAGAACCTCCTTCATCTTATACATTATGTATAAATGGAATATGTGAAAGTCAATGTTTACGAAGCCTACGATATGATTGATTTTAATTAATTAATATTAAGTATGAATTACTTTTATCGAAATGTTGTTACTTTTAGTTTACAATAAAAAACTATGATGAAACGCATACCTATAATAGTTTTAATAATTATAACCCTATTCCCAATAAATGGAAAAACACAAGAACTACGAATACAGGATCCAATGATTCTGCACCCAGAATGGTACATTAAAGTTTTGGATTGGTCTCTTTATTCAGTCTGGAGCGGTGTGGCTATTATTCATCATGTAACCATTGAGAACACAAGCGACATAGCATATAAGGACATCAAGGTGAGAGTGCTTTATTACTCTAATTCGGTTACGAACAACGGAAAACAAATAAGTCAGGAAACGGGGATTCTACCTGTGGTCGTACCACCTCACAGCAAAAATACGTATCTTAAAGGTGGATCTACCCTAGGAGCAAGCTCGATGGGTATGTATGCTGGTCACCTAGAGGTCTTAGGAGCAGTTCCACTTGTAGAGCAAGAAAAATCAAAATAACATAGCCCTATATTTTTCCAGGTCATTAGTTATGACTACTGTGCGTATGCGCATATGGCTGTAGCCTTTAGTGTTATTTGAGATATATACTTATTTTTCATATTCCTAAAAACTACTATATAACGATCATGGTTACCCATCGACATCACTCTTGTAGCACGCACACCAACATCACGTAGATGGTTACTATCAAAAACACCGCCTAGCAATCTTTTACCTTTAGGACAATCTACTGAAACAGATTTAAATTCAAGCGGTCCAATTGCTGGAACGGTAACTTCGGCAGTAACATGCTCATAACCTGAAATGCCGGGATTACCTTGTCCATAGGCTATTCCATCTTCAATATTCCATATGTTACTTGATAGAAAGTAAATAGCCCCTGCTCCTACCAAAGTTAGGATAAATGATCTCAACATTGTAAATACCCTCCTATTTTAGGTTGTATAAAACAAAAACTTGTACGCTCATTATAACTGATCTAGATTATCAATTTAAATTTACGTTTTTTCTATAAATATAGATTCCCTTTATCGAGTTAGAGTGTTTTTTTTATTAAGATAATCATTCAACTTAATCTATTATAACGAGCGGTTTATGAAAATGAGGAAATAAGTAATGTAAACCAAGGTTGTAATCTTGGTGGCTAGAGTGGCACAGGAACAGGTACGATAATAACAGAAGGGCAATAAATGGCTAACGAAACAATGGATGTTACAGTACTAAAACCAGGTGTATTTGCATGGTACAAAGATATAAATCGAAAACAATGGCTCGCTCTTGCTGCGGCGTTTCTAGGCTGGACGTTGGATGCAATGGATCTACTTTTTTATGTCTATGCCCTTCCCAAGATACGCGACACTTGGGCATTAACTGATCAGCACGCTGCTTTGCTTTTCGGTGTTACACTTGGCTCTTCTGCCTTAGGCGGAGTGCTTTTTGGAATCATTACGGATTATATAGGTAGAATAAGAGCGCTTACATATTCGATTCTTATGTATTCTGTATTTACAGGGCTAAGTGCACTCGCTCCAAATGTAGAAACCTTTGTAGTATGCCGATTCTTTCTCGGTCTTGGTATGGGAGGTGAGTGGGCATCCGGAGAGATTCTCGTAGCTGAAAGCTGGCCAAGACAGCACAGAGGCAAGGTCATCGGGTTAGTGCAAAGCGGTTGGGGTTTCGGTTATATTCTGGCGGCAACTCTTTCTATTGTAATCCTCCCACATGCCGATTTAGAGATTAAACTCCCATTTCTTGGCGATATCTTTTTCCATAGTTGGAGGGTTCTTTTCCTTGTCGGAATCCTTCCCGCCTTTCTTGTGTTTTTTGTTAGAAGGCATTGCGAAGAGCCTGAAATTTGGAGAACCACGGCTGAAATGAGAAACCAAAAAAAGTTAAGTGAAAAGGGCCAGTCATTTACATTTAATCAGCTATGGAGAGGAGACCTTATAACCTACACGATTAGGGCAGCACTGCTCACGAGTTTCTGTATGATAGCTTACTGGGGCTTATACACTTGGGTGCCTACATACCTCGCAAGCCCGGTTGAAAAAGGTGGCGCAGGCCTTGGATTAGTAAAGGGCTATTCCTGGACAATCGCAATAAACATAGGGGCGATTATCGGGACTATTACATTTGGTAATATTAGCGATAGAATTGGAAGAAGACCTACATTTGTCGGTTACCTTGTTATAATGGCAATCTTGGTTCCAATCTTTGGTTCTATTACAGAGATACATGAGAAAATGGGATTCATGGGGATTAATACACTTCTACTAATCACGGGGCCTCTTCTCGGCTTCTTTGGTACTGGCTTCTATGCTGGTTTTGGAGCTATAATGGCAGAGGTTTTCCCCACTAGGACACGTGGCACAGCGCAGGGATTCTGCTATAACTTTGGAAGAGGAGCGTCCGCTTTGGCACCTTACATATTTGCGCTTGTTGCTGGAATGACAATGCTAGGACACGAATTAGGTTATGGCTTTTCCCTTGGAACGGCTTCCATTTTTGCAATTCTAGCGGCTATAACTGTTCTTACCTTCCCAGAAACTAGGGCTAAACAATTAGAAATCGAATAGAAAGATTAGGGTCACCTATAGAGGTGACTCCTCTATTACAAGAATTTGCGAACTTTTCTATCTAACGCAAATAATATATATTCAATGCATAAATTTTCATAAAATCATTATTTATATATATATAAATTTCTATTAAAATAATTAAAACGGTAAGGAGGGTGTATGAGAAAAAAAATCGTATTGCTTGGCTGTTTAGTATTGGTTAATGTACTTTTTTTATCGGCTGCACAGGGCCAAGATAACGGAAACGGCGATTTTCCAACCTTCATCCCAAACAACATGATGACAACTCCGTACGGACCCGCGTTTGCGGACATCGTCCTGGTGCCATCGAATTTCCTGCCATGTAAAGGCGGGCCATTTGCGCTATGTTATTATTCTGGTCCAGAACCCGAGACCTGCGTTATCACGGAAGACGGGAAATTCGCCCGTTGCAAATGTTTCGAGTTTGCCTACGGGAAGTACTTTGTAGATATAAACGCTATTTTGGACACTGAAATCTATCTAGAAACCATAGCCGAATGTGGCTTAGAGGGAAGTATGTGTCAAGAGACCAACCAGGCACCCGTGTGTGAATCCATAAATAGTGGAGAGTTTATTCCCGGCGCTGACAGCGTTTCGACATTCAGCTTTGAATGTATACCTGAAGAGGGTATCGGTCTGACTAATTGTCCGCAAGATCTTTATGCAGGCTGTATGACGGCGCCTTGTATTAAAACTGATGAAGAGGGAATCGTCGATTGCCTTTGCCCGACGTTCGCCGGCCCATATCAGATAGGGCTAAACAATCAAACCTGCGATATAGGACCTGAATTGGTCTGGTCTGCCGCCTTTAATCCAAATGCAGGAGGAAAGACATTCCCCACGCCTCCCGGCTGCATTCCCGATGCTCCCGAAGATGCTGGAGGCTGTCCTCTTTTGCCGGAAGACATCCCATTGCCGCCAAACAATATTGACTGCGAGGAGGTATGTCAAGAGTACGAAAGTTGTCAGAACAGCAAAGGTGTGGAACTCGGATTTACATGCGATGCGACCCTCTGCACTTCCACATGTAATGATAGGGGGTTAGTGGGTGAGGCATGCTCTGGGCTTGAGAGCTGTGATGTTTCTGAAATCATCAAGTTGGAGGAGGAGGTAGGATGCAGTTGCTGTGCGAGCCAGATCTGCGGCTGCGAGCCAAATGGTAAGACCGAAGAAGCAGTCTTCGAATTAAATGAAAAACAGCGGGAGAGAGGAATTACGCCCCAATGCGACATAAATGGCACGCTTTGCGGCAAGAAATCTCCTAGCGGCGGGAGTTGTTCTCTGGCGCCTGTTGGCGCTCCAACATCAGTTCCACTATACTTCCTTATACCCTTATTCATTTCTATAAAAAGGATCTGGAGAATTAAAAAGAGCTAAGGGACAAAAAAATAATTTTTATCAAGTATCGGAGAACTTTAGTCTACCAATGTAGATTTATTTTATATGGCGACCTGAAGGTCGCTGCTACATTCGTATATTCAATACTAAAAGGAAAAAGAAACTTAAAAGCGATTATTCACTGATGTTAATCAAGATATCCTTAATTTCTGTAAAGGTGTTTAGGGCCTCCATTCCCCTGAGGGTTCCTCCTATTCCGCTTTGCTTGTATGTACCAGTCTCAGCCTCTGGGAACATCCTGCCGTACATATTTATCCAGACTACCCCTGCCTTGATCCTTCTGGCGAGCTTAAAGGCATTATTGATGTTATTAGTCCAAATAGCTGCTGATAAGCCATATTTTGTGCTGTTAGCTATCGCTGCTACCTCATCCAGGTTTTTGAACCTAATCATCGAGAGTACGGGACCGAAGATCTCTTCCTGGGCTATCTTAGAATCTGGTGGCACATCATCGAAGATTGTAGGCTCAACGAAGTGACCCTTTGACCATTCCCCATCAGATAACTGGTTGCCGCCTACCAGCAACGAGGCAACCTTCTTACCTACTTCAATGTAGTCCATTACGCGTTTTAACTGCCCATCAGAAACCACTGGACCAACATCCACATCCTCGCTAAGTCCATTGCCTATCTTAAGATTAGGGATGAGTTTAATTATGTTATCTCTGAATTTTTGGTATATCTTGTCATGAACCATCACGCGAGTCCCTGCAAAACATATCTGACCGGCGCTCCCAAGCATTGAGCCCCTTATAGCTCCTTGGATGGCGGACTCAAAGTTGGCGTCTTCAAGGATAATATTTGGAGTCTTTCCACCGAGCTCTAAGGATAACCGCTTTATATTAATACTTGCTTCACGCATGACTAGGGCTCCAGCTTCTGTGCTTCCTGTAAAGCTGATGAAATCTACATCCTCGTGCTTGACGAGTTCATAACCAACCGTCTCACCACCGCCTAACACCAGATTTATAACGCCCTTTGGTATGTCCTTTACCCTTTCTAAAACTTTATCAAGTAATGCATAGATCGTTAATGGGGTATAACTCGCAGGCTTAATCACAACGGTATTGCCTGCAGCTAGAGCAGGTGCAAGTGATCTTGCAAGGAGGACTATGGGAGCGTTCCATGGAGCTATAATTCCCACTACACCCATTGGCTCCCTAAGGACAAAGCTCATTGTGTTTTGGTCTAGAAGATTTGTTCTACCATAAAGGTCACGCGCTAATCCTGAGTAATAGTCGAAAAAATCAGCCGCCGAATTAAGCTCCGTTCTCGAGTCTCGTATTATCTTACCATTCTCCGAGGTCTGTACCTTAGCTAGGTACTCAAAGTCATCAATTATGGCATCGTGTATCTCTCTTAATACTCGGACTCGGAGCTTCGGGTCCCTGGGCCAGTGTGAGTCCTCAAATGCCCTTCTAGCTGACCGGATTGCATCGTCAACGTCTTCGCTTGTTGACTCTGTAAACCTGCCTACCAACTCACCGGTTCCCGGATTGTACCTCTCCTTTACTTTACCTGTACCGCCTACTTTATATTCTCCACCAATAATATTCTTTGCCTCAGTTAACATCTAATGATCTCCCTAAAGTAAATTCAATTTAAATGGCTATTTGAAATAAAATACTATACTAATTTAAACAAAGTCAAGAAAGAACAGCCTTCTTACTATATGCCAATTCTGTTTTCCAACTGACCTTATATTATATAACTAAGTTTATACCTTTATCCCCTGTACTCAACCCTTCTTGGGTCTATATATGTGGGTGCTTTGACCAAAAAAGGCTTCTGCTGATTCCATAATTGTTTCAGATAGCGTAGGATGTGGATGAATACAAAGCTTTAAGTCTGAAGCAAAAGCTCCCATTTCAATAGCAAGCACGCCTTCCGATATTAGTTCGCCAGCATCAGTACCAACAATCCCTACACCCAATATTCTTTCCGTATCAGGATCTATTATTAGCTTTGTCAATCCATCAGTTCTATCAAGTGTCGTTGCCCTTCCAGAAGCCCCCCACGGGAAGCGTGCGATCTTAACCGGGCGCTTCTCCTGACTTGCCTGTGTCTCAGTGAGGCCACACCATGCAATTTCCGGATCTGTGAAAACTACCGCAGGTATTGCTCGAGGCTCAAATGTAACGTTATGTCCTGCAACGACCTCTGCTGCAACTCGACCTTCATGCGTAGCCTTATGAGCAAGCATTGGTTCACCTGCGACGTCTCCAATTGCAAAAATCATTTGCTCTGCCGTTCTACGTTGCGCATCCACCTTGATAAAACCATGTGAGTCAATCTCTACTTTTGTATTTTCTAATCCAATATTATTCGAATTCGGCTTCCGGCCTACAGAAACTAGAACCTTCTCAAATACCTGTTCCTTGATACTTCCTCCCTCAAACGTAACACGGATCCCTTTTTTCTCTTTTTTCATACCTACAACCTTGGTATTAAGCATAACAGAATCAAAAACCTTTTCTAAACGCTTAGATAGAATGGACACAAGATCACTATCTACTCCCAGCATTAAACTTGAAGTCATTTCAACCGTAGTGAGTTTAGTTCCCAAAGCCGCATACACGGTACCAAGCTCAAGGCCGATATAGCCTCCACCAATCACAAGCATGGTTTTAGGAATGTCAGGCAGATCAAGCGCGCTTGTAGAGTCTAGTATATGAGGACTTTCAAAAGAGAGATTTGGAATTGTAGCCGGTCGGGAACCGGTAGCAAGTATCGCATGGTCAAATCTAAGAAACTCTTCTGCTTTTTGATTTTGAATTTTAAGAGTTTGATG
>Ga0209618_1000111_pt1 | contig 17265 bp, 14 predicted proteins | sample Rifsed13ft3_FD_184007 | JGI IMG/M metagenome (GOLD analysis project Ga0209618, IMG submission 184007) | Soil microbial communities from Rifle, Colorado, USA - sediment 13ft 3 (SPAdes) (version 2) | ecosystem: Environmental > Terrestrial > Deep subsurface > Rock core/Sediment | place: Rifle... | reverse complement strand
AAATTGGTGAAATTAATTTAGCTTGCTATCATGAAAAACTGTAACCCATGTCTCCGAACACCTGTTACCTATGTCCCCGGTCTATACACCTCCCCCGTAAGGGGGGAGGAAATGAAAAACAAGGTGGCTAAATGGCAAAAGACGTTAAATCAAAAGTCAAGAAGATGATTTGTCCTGCTTGTGGTGTGGAGATGAACTACCATGCTGATAAGATTGATTACACTGCCGCATTAACTCACCCAGATAAGATGGACCCTGACCTTGGTGGCATGCTCGAGGAAGTTCATACATGCCCTAAGTGTGGAGGTACAGAAGTTCGGATGGCAATTTAGATCATTATCAAAAGGAAGTAAAAGGGTTGATATTCTAATGATTTCCGGTTTAATACTATGAAAAGAAAATAAGAAAGGGGGTATACAGATAATGGCAAAAGAAAAAGTTTCAAGCTCAAAGAAACCTAGAAAAAAGATGGAGCTTGATGAAAGAACGCTCCAAGAAATGATTGCGAAAAAGGCTCACGAGCTATATGAAAAAAGAGGGGGAGGACACGGCAGTGACCTTGACGATTGGCTTGAAGCGGAGAGGATTGTGATAGGAAAGAAAAGAAAGAAATGATTTGATGGTTCTTCGGTTCTTGTATGAACCTAAGTTGATAATTAAAAACTGTAATTTAAGCCTGTTTTTACGAATGTAAATAGACTAATGTATGATCAAAATAGGTTTTTTGAAACCGCTGTAAAAGATAATGCGTCTAATATTGGTAAAAAGTAAAAGAAACAGTGGAGGATATAAAAATGAAAGCCATTGTTGTTATCCCTGGTAAGCCTAACTCTGTTCATCTACGCGAGGTTCCAAAACCAAAGGTGAGTGATATACCAAATGGACGAGGCGTGCTTGTTAAGATACTTCGCGTCGGTGTAGACGGAACTGATAAAGAAATAAACGCAGCGGAGTACGGTGCGTCCCCACCCGGTGACGATTATCTAATTTTAGGACACGAATCCTTTGGCATTGTTGAAGAGGTTGGATCAAATGTTACGGAGTTACAACCCGGCGATTATGTAGTTGCAACTGTACGCCGTCCGGGCAGCTCTCCTTATGATCAAATAGGGATGTACGACATGACTACAGATGACGTTTACTTCGAGAGAGGGATAAATCTTCGACATGGATACTTGACCGAATACTATGTAGATTCGCCGGAATATATTATTAAAGTACCACAAGGGTTAAAAGATGTAGGGGTTCTTCTCGAGCCCACGAGCGTGATTGAAAAAGGAATATTTCAGGCTTATGAGATTCAGAGGCGGCTGCGAATATGGCATCCTACCCGTGCCGCAGTGCTTGGAGCTGGAACGATTGGTCTTTTAGCAACCATGGCTCTTCGCTTAAGAGGGCTTGAAGTCTGTGCTTTTGGATTAGCGAAACCACCATACTTAAATTCAGATCTAATAGGGCAAATCGGTGGTTGCTACCATAGCACAAGGGATATAACCCTTACAGAGTCTGTGAAAGAGCATGGTCCATATAATATTATCTTTGAGGCTACAGGATATTCTCCTATTGTCTTTGAAGCCATGAACATATTGGGAAAAAACGGTGTGCTTATTCTTTCCAGTGTAACAGGTGGTGGACGAAACATTGAGGTGCCGGCAGACCAAATCAATCTGGGATTCGTACTTGGCAACAAGGTTGTTGTTGGTACTGTTAACGCTAATCGGGATTACTTTGAAATAGGGGTTAAGGACTTCTCTCAAGCAGAGCTTCAGTGGCCGGGGTGGTTGCCGAAATTTCTTACCCATCCTGTAAAAGGTCTCGAAAACTATCAGGAATTAATAAGATCTCTAACTGAGGCAAAGGGAGCTATTAAGGTTTTTTGCGAAGTTGCACCACTATCGTGACTCGGGGCACGGGATTTTTGATTCGACCTCATCATAGGTCTCAAGAGGAATGCTTAATCAAACAAATCGCTAACCACGATTCGCAACACCCGAACCAAGGAGGCCAAAAAAGATGACTAGAGAAGAGGAAAGATTAGAGGAAGAACGTAATAGAAAAGCTTATTGGAAGCGCTGGGGGCCTTATGTAAGTGAAAGACAATGGGGGACGGTGCGAGAGGATTATAGTCCTTATGGAACAGCCTGGGACTATTTTACGCATGATCAAGCCCGTTCTCGAGCCTATAGGTGGGGTGAAGATGGAATTGCAGGGATTTCTGACAACCATCAAAGACTCTGTTTTGCTATTGCTCTCTGGAACGGCAATGATCAAATCCTTAAAGAAAGGCTTTTTGGCCTAACTGGTAGTGAAGGCAATCATGGAGAGGATGTTAAGGAATATTACTTTTATCTAGACAATACACCGACACACTCCTATATGAAGTACCTTTATAAGTATCCTCAGCGTGCTTATCCATACTTACAATTAGTTGAAGAAAATAGACACAGAGGCCGTAAGGAGCCAGAACTCGAGCTTCTTGATACAGGAGTATTTGATGGGGACCGATACTTTGATGTCTTTATTGAGTATGCAAAAAATTTACCGGATGATATTCCAATTCAAATAAGCATCATAAACCGTGGCCCCGAAGAGGCAACCTTACATCTTTTACCTACCCTATGGTTTCGTAACACCTGGTCATGGAATCACAGTAATGATAAACCTTCTCTAAAACTTCTTAAAACCAGCTCTCGTACAAGTGTGATAGAAGCCTCCCATCCAACGCTCGGAGAAAGATGGCTTTATTGTGAGGCACCTACAGAACTTCTTTTTACAGAAAACGAAACCAATAATCAGAGATTATTTGGGATAGGTAATGCTTCCCCATTTGTTAAAGACGGGATAAACGATTATATCGTGGACGGACGGAAAGAAGCGGTGAATCCGAATCAGGTTGGAACAAAGGTGTCAGTTCATTATTCATTGAAGATTGGTGTAGGAGAAACTAAAACTGTCAGGCTACGACTAAGCCAGTTCAAAAGTTTAGCGGAACCTTTCAGCCCCTGTTTTGAAGCCATTTTACAAGATCGTAAGCGAGAGGCAGATGAGTTCTATGAACGTATTTGTCCATTTCCTCTTACGGACGACATGCGCAATGTACAAAGACAGGCATTCGCTGGGATGCTTTGGAATAAACAATTTTATAACTACGTAGTTGAAGATTGGTTAAAGGGTGATCCAGCTGAACCCACTCCACCACCAGAACGTAAACATGGAAGAAATCACAATTGGATTCATCTTTATAATGATGACGTTCTATCAATGCCTGATAAATGGGAGTATCCATGGTTTGCAGCATGGGATTTGGCATTTCATACCGTACCACTTGTGATGATTGACCCAGATTTTGCCAAGCGGCAACTAATTTTGCTGACCAGAGAATGGTATATGCATCCGAATGGTCAGATTCCAGCCTATGAGTGGGCGTTTGGGGATGTGAACCCTCCAGTTCATGCCTGGGCAGCATGGCGAATCTATAATATCGAAAGAAAGATTTATGGCCAAGAAGATAGACTTTTTCTTGAGCGTGTATTTCAGAAATTGCTTCTCAATTTTACATGGTGGGTAAATCGTAAGGATTCTGAAGGGAAGAACGTATTTGAGGGAGGATTTCTTGGGCTAGATAATATCGGTGTTTTTGATAGAAGTGCCCAACTTCCAACAGGTGGTCACCTAGAACAAGCGGATGGAACAAGCTGGATGGGGATGTATTGTCTTAATATGCTTGCTATAGCCCTTGAGCTTGCAAAGGATAATCCGAGTTATGAGGATATCGCCAGTAAATTTTACGAACATTTTATTTACATTGCAGATGCTATGAACATAATTGGAGGTGAAGAAGCAGGACTCTGGGATGAAGAAGATGGTTTTTACTATGATGTTCTTCATCTGCCAGATGGGCGTTATCACCCCTTGAAGGTGCGTTCTATGGTTGGACTCATCCCGCTATTTGCTGTTCAAACACTGGACCAAGAAACTTTACGAAGACTACCTGGGTTTAAAAGTCGTTTAGAATGGTTTATTGAGAATCGCCCAGAACTGAGAAAAAATGTCGCCTGTATGAGAACACCCGGAATGGGTGAAAGAAGACTTCTCTCTATTGTGAATCAGGATAAGCTAAGGAAAATACTACGAAGGATGCTCAATGAAAAGGAGTTCCTAGGGCCTTGCGGTATTCGTGCCGTTTCTAGATACCATGCTGAACATCCTTATGTCTTTGATATAAATGGACATGAGTATCGTGTTGATTATGAACCAGCGGAGTCCACAAGTGGTCTCTTTGGAGGCAATTCAAACTGGCGTGGGCCTATTTGGTTTCCTGTAAATTTTCTTCTCATAGAGTCTCTACAAAAATTTCATTATTACCTGGGAGACAATTACAAGGTTGAATATCCGACCGGTTCTGGAAAGGAGATGACCCTCTGGGAGGTAGCAACAGAGTTATCCAATAGGCTTATGAAGATTTTTCTTAAAGATCCATCTGGACGCCGTCCTGTTTATGGAGGGAGTGAGAGATTTCAGACTGATCCTAATTGGGGAGATCACATTCTCTTTTATGAGTATTTTCATGGTGATAATGGTGCGGGCATAGGTGCAAGTCATCAAACTGGCTGGACTGGTGCAGTGGCAAAACTCGTTCAGCAGTACGGTGAATATCATATGCAACAAAAGGCGCCTGAAGTAATCGATCTAGTATTAGATAAGGCGAAAACACGCGATAGAAAAAAAGGTATCGAATATAAGAAGACAGGATGAATTTTCCTATTACTTTGTTAATTATCTCTAATAACCTCTCTAGAGCAAATCCTCAATCATCTAATACTTAGAAAGGGAGCATATATAAATAATGTTTATTGAATTTGGGCGAGAAATATGTGGTGAACTTTCAACTGCAGAAACTAGGGAATGGTTAGTAACAAACGGCATCGGGGGTTTTGCATCAGGGACAGTTGCAGGTTTACTAACCCGCCGATATCATGGATTACTAATTGCAGCACTTAAGCCGCCTCTGGGACGTACTCTGCTTGTTACCAAACTCGATGAAACTGTTCAATATAATGGAAGGAGGTTACCTCTCAATACAAACCGCTGGGGTGATGGCAAAGTAGATCCACATGGCTATAGGCACATAGAAAGTTTCCACCTTGAAGGAACTATACCCGTTTGGAGATTCGCATATGGAGATGCACTGCTTGAGAAGCGCATCTGGATGAAGCAAGACGATAATACGACTTATGTTCAATACAACCTACACCGCGCGACCAGACCGCTTCAGTTAGAAATAAAGGCGTTTGTCAATTATCGTGATTATCACAGCACTACTCACGGTGGAAACTGGCAGATGAAAATTGATCAAGTTGAACATGGAATCTCGGTGACGGCATATACTGGGGCTCAGTCATTTTTTCTTTTGACTGATAAAGCGGACGCATTGCCGGCACATGATTGGTATTATGGATTTGATTTAGCTGTAGAACGATATAGGGGTTTAGATAATCGCGAGGACCACCTACATGCCGCTACCTTTAGCGTTACCCTTAACCCCGGTGAATTGCTTACTTTTGTAGCTAGTACAGGATTAAATCCAAGTTTAAATGGTGAGGAAGCGCTTGAATTACGTCGTAGTTATGAGAAAAAATTAGTAAGCCTGCTTAATGAAAAGCATCTTTTATCCTCGGATGTGCCACCCCAATGGATTAATCAACTCGTACTTGCCGCAGATCAGTTTATTGTAAGCCGTCCATTACCTAATGAACCTGGAGGTAAAACTATAATTGCAGGTTATCACTGGTTTGGGGACTGGGGACGGGATACAATGATTAGCCTTCCGGGTCTATCCTTATCTACTGGTCGTCCAGAAATAGCCCAATCTATTCTACGTACATTTGCCAAATACGTGGACAGAGGGATGTTACCCAACCGTTTTCCTGATGCTGGTGAACAACCTGAATATAACACTGTGGATGCAACCCTTTGGTACTTTGAAGCGATTCGTGCTTATTATGATGCGACAGGGGACAATGATCTTTTGCATGAACTCTTTCCCGTTTTAGCAGAGATTATAACCTGGCACACTCGAGGAACGCGCTACAATATTCACGTAGACCCGAACGATGGATTACTGTATGCTGGTGAAAAGGGTGTGCAACTAACCTGGATGGATGCAAAAGTCGGAGATTGGGTAGTAACTCCTCGAATTGGCAAACCAGTTGAGGTGAATGCCCTTTGGTACAATGCCTTACGGACGATGACTAAGTTCGCACGGCAGCTTAAAAAACCATACAAAGATTACGAGGCAGCCGCAAAGTTAGCGTTTAAGGGATTTAGCCGCTTTTGGAACGATAAAGCCGGCTATTGCTATGATGTTATAGACGGGCTGGATGGGTATGATGCAACATTGCGACCTAACCAGATATTAGCCGTTTCTCTGCTTGAAAGCCCGCTTAATCCTGATCAACAGCGAGGTGTGGTAGAAGCCTGTGCACGGCATCTTCTTACTTCACACGGGCTTCGGAGTCTTACTCCTGAACATCCACAGTATCAAGGACATTATGGAGGGGATCAGCGTCAACGAGACGGTGCATATCACCAAGGTACGGTTTGGGGGTGGCTCTTAGGCTCATTCGCCTTGGCACACCTGCGGGTCTACAATGATCCTGTAAAAGCCCGTGAATTCCTAGAGCCTATATCACGCCAACTACATTCACATGGAGTTGGGAGCCTTAGCGAAATATTTGATGGAGATGCGCCGATGACGCCTCGAGGTTGCATTGCCCAAGCCTGGACAGTTGCCGAGGTTCTTCGCGCATGGCTGGCTACGGTTTAAACAAATATTTTTGATCTAATTAATCCTGATAGGTGGGGTTTTCCAACCCCGCCATTCGAGAATAAAATGTAGGGGCTGATGCCCTCATCAGCCCAAATGATTCCCGTTCGGGGAACGGGCACTACATTGTAAACAGACCTTGTTGGCAATCTATAAGAAGGCAACTACGCTTCGAGGGGAATCAAAGTTCTCAACTTGGCTTTCCGCCTCACTATGAATGCGGCTCTCTCACCAAGCTTCGGCAACGGAAGGAAGAAAAAGAGTTTTCGTTCGAGGCTATATGCCTAAGTTTCGAGACGATGGCCATCACTTGGTTACGCCAGTGATTGATTGGTCACAAGACGTTGATAAACTCGTAGCTAACAAATAGTGTTTTCGGACTCCGGTCGTAAATCCAAATAGTCAGTTACGGCGTCTAATATTTCTGTAGATTGATGAGTAGATTAATGACTTGTTATGGTTGAGCGAACTCCGAATCGGCTATCAAGATCCAAAAAAGTTGATACTTGTAAACGGGCAACGTCACTGATCTCGGATTATCTGACTGGGGAACTGGACCCTGAAACAACCCTAGCCTTCGAAGAGCATTTAGGCAAGTGTTCAGACTGTGTAGCCTTTTTAAACACATACAAGAAAACAATCCAAATTACTTTTCATTGTTTAAATTTCCATCTTAAGCTTTATTGAATTATAGAACATTTGGATTGAATTAACCTTTTTTAACCTCTTTTTATTATCTTGCTAGAATTGATTTCTCTATATTAAGAGTAATCGGTTAAGTTTTTGTCACTAGAATTAACGATGTGGACAGGTTACTTTAAATATTATAAAATAGACCAGATCATAAATTATATTATTTTCATTGCCTAATTAATTTCAAAGAATAGTATTATAGGGAGGCCAATATGACTATCAATATGAAACAAGCTGCCCTAGAATATCACAGTAAGGGTCGTAAAGGAAAGATTGAGGTAGTGCCTACTAAACCATGTAAGACTCAATGGGATCTTTCATTGGCATATACTCCAGGGGTAGCCGAACCTTGTAGAGAGATTGAAAGGAACCCAGACTTAGCATATGAATATACAAATAAAGGTAACTTAGTAGCTGTTGTAACAAATGGAACAGCTGTGCTAGGTCTTGGTGACATAGGATCACTAGCTGGAAAACCTGTTATGGAAGGAAAGAGCGTTTTATTTAAGAGGTTTGCAGATATTGATGCCTTTGATATTGAGCTTGATACACATGATCCAGAGGAGGTAATTAAAGTCGTAAAGCTACTTGAGCCTACATTCGGTGGAATTAACCTTGAGGATATAAAAGCACCTGAATGTTTCTACATTGAGCAGGAACTAAAGAGGCAACTTAGCATTCCTGTATTCCATGATGACCAGCATGGAACGGCTATAATATCGGGTGCAGGACTCATGAACGCGTGTGAAATTACAGGTAAGGAGCTAAGCAAAGTTAAGATGGTTTTTAGTGGCGCCGGTGCTGCTGCAATTTCTTGTGCAGAATTTTTTATACTTCTTGGCGCTAAAAGAGAGAACATTATTATGTGTGACAGTAGAGGAGTTATCTATAAAGGAAGAGAACAAGGAATGACCCCTCAAAAAGAAAGGCTTTCGGTTGATACTAGAGTGAGAACCCTTGCCGAATCTATGAAAGGTGCAGATGTTTTTGTTGGACTGTCTGTAGCAGGAATGGTAACTAAAGAAATGGTAAAGTCGATGGCTAAAAGGCCAATTATCTTTGCTATGGCGAACCCTGACCCTGAGATTTCCTATCCTGATGCAAAATCAGTAAGGAGTGATCTGATTATGGCAACAGGAAGGTCAGATTATCCAAACCAGGTAAACAACGTTCTCGGTTTTCCATTCATATTTAGAGGGGCACTGGATGTACGAGCTAGATCAATTAACGAAGAAATGAAAGTAGCAGCTTCTTATGCTTTAGCTAGTCTTGCTAAACAGGGTGCAGATGAATCGGTAGCTAAAGCCTATGGAGAGTCACATTTTGAGTTTGGACCAGAGTATATAGTTCCTAAGCCCTTTGACCCAAGGGTGTTTGTTTGGGAATCTGTTGCTGTAGCACAGGCCGCGATGCAGACAGGTTCTGCTAAAGTTGAAATAGACATAGAAGAATATAGAGAGAAGCTTGAGAGATGGGTTGCCGGAAAATCTTCTAAAGCAAGAAGACATACGAAAAGAAAAGTGGCTAATCGGTGATTTTGTTAACTGAAGCCATTGGCTAGGAATGACATTCAAAGGAACTTTCCAGGTAGATACGATAAATCTATTAATAAATACGATAGGCGACTTAATCTATATTAAGCAAATTTCTTCTAGGCCTGGCAGATTAGAGTTATAGATTTGGGATCGGAAATAAGTAATCTTAATCAAAATAAAAAATTCCGAACTGCACTTCTTTCTATAATCGTATCACTATTTTTAATAATCACAAAGCTTATCGCCGGTTTTCTTACGAATTCTATTAGCATATTTGCCTCAGCGGTTGATTCATTTGTTGATGTAGCTGCTTCATCAATAAACTATTTTTCCATAATAAAAGCTGAGAAGCCTGCCGATAAGGAACATAGATTCGGTCATGGTAAGGCTGAAGGACTTGCAGGTTTATTTCAGAGTCTCATTATTGGTGGCTCTTCACTATATTTGATTAATGTGTCAATCAATAGATTAATTGCGGGAGCGGCTTTACAATCATTAAATTTCGGGATTCTCGTAATGGTCTTTTCTTCATTTGTGAGTTTTTTCCTTGCCAGGTACATAAAAAGGGTAGCAAAGGATACCGAAAGCATTGCACTTAGTACCGACAGTCTTCACTATAGCTCTGATGTATATACGAATTTAGGCATCGTTCTGGGACTTATTACAGTGAGGTTCACAGGGTTTGTATATATAGATTCTTTAGTCTCTATCTGTGTTGCTGTGTATATAATTTGGTCAGTTATAGGTGTTTTTAAAGAGACGGTTGATATTTTAATGGACAGGGAACTATCTAAAGAAACTGTTAAAGAGATTGAAGAGATAATCCTAAAACATCAACCAGTTGTAAAAAGTTTTCATAAAATGCGTACCAGACGCTCTGGCTCTAAAAGATTCATAGAGTTCCACCTTGTGATAGACCACAATCTTAGCTTTGTTGATGCCCATAATCTTGCGGAGGAGATTATTAAGGACATCGAAAGCAACGTGCCGAACGCAGATGTGACTGTCCATGTTGATCCACATAGCTACCCAGATTATTCATGAAAGATATTGAAACCTTTTTATAAATCTTGAGTTTATATAAGAAGACCATGATAGGAGATCAAAAGATGGGGAAATTAGTTTTTTTTCTAATTGTTGTTGCATTATTAATTCTATCAATGCCAGTCAAAAGCTCAGCAGAAAAACATCATTATTTTCATAAACATTATTATCGTCCTTTCGTAGTTGTACCCCGTCATCATCACCACCATTTTCATAGACCTGTGGTTGTAGCGCGTCCGTTTGTATTCACTCGACCTGCGGTATTTGTAAGTCCACTTGTAGTTACAACTCCATTATTTTTCCCATTCTTTTCTTTTGGGTTTGTAATTAGGTAATCTAACGCGGTTTATGGCTAATATAGGTTTTTATAAAACTGATGGGTTTTTAAAACCCTTTACTTAATTCCTTATGCTACAACCGCAGCTTACAGGCCTACATCCACAGCCTGAACTAACTGTGCTCGTAGGGGAGGTTGAAATTGGGATTGAGCTCTTGGATTTAAATCCGAAGCTAGAAAATATCTTCTCAATATTTTTACTTCCACAATCGGGACAGCAAATTTCTTCGTCTGAACTTAGAACGAGCGACTCAAATTTATTTTCACATTTCTCGCATTTGTATTCAAACAGCGGCACCTATTTGCCTCCTAATTTGATATATGGTTTAAATATAATAACTACAAGAAATCTAGTCAAATTTAAAAGCTCTTCCAAAAACCCAAGCCTGCCCAGTCAAAGATCTTCTGACCATAAATATTTAAATAATACAGATTATTCGTAACCATTAGAATCCCTACAATTACTAGCATCCCTCCAACTGTTACTTTGTATAAACCGTAGTGTCGTTTTATCCATCCAAACGCTGTTAAAGCACGTGAGAGTGCAAGCCCCGTAATCAGAAAAGGAAGTCCTAATCCAGCAGAGTAAGTAAGAAGTAAAGCTGCACCCTTTTCTGCTCCTCCAGCAGTGCTTGCATATAAAAGAATTGATGCAAGAATAGGTCCCACGCATGGAGTCCAACCAAAACCAAATGCAATTCCGAGAAAGAATATCCCAATAAGTCCGAAATTCCCCTGAGGTAAACTGATTCTCCTTTCTTTATAGAGTTGAGGGATCTTGAATATGTCCATTGCAAAAAGACCGAAGAGAATAATAATCACTCCGGAAATTTTAAAAAGTAGAAATTTGTTTTTTGCGAGAAAACCGCCTATGAAAGATGCTGAGACACCAAGTGTTACAAATACGACAGAAAAACCGAGAACAAATAAGACACTAGGAAAAAGAATTTTTCTCACCTTTCGTTCGATAGGGTCTTTTTTACACTCTTCAAATGATAGTTTTGAAACCATAGAAATATATCCAGGAATAAGTGGAAGCACACAGGGGGATAGGAATGAGACAACCCCGGCAAGAAACGCAAAGACCCAGCTTACTTCTCCTACAGATGGGTTCATCTTATTATCTCTGATACATATTCTTTGAAGCTACTCTCACCAGCTTCACCAAGAAATCCACCATAATTCTTTTTAACTATTTTCCCTTCTTTATCTATGAAAAGGGTAACGGGAAGGGCGATCACCCCGTATAAATTTGCGACTTCTCCGGTAGAATCCTTTAGGTTTGGATAAGATATCCCAAAGACATTAATAAAATCCTTAGCGCTCTTTTCTTCGTCAAGTACGTTAATCCCTAGAAATGCAACCCCTTTGTCTTTATATTCGTTCCAAGATTTTTGTAGAAACGGCATTTCCTCACGGCATGGCCCACACCACGAAGCCCAGAAATTGATTACAAGGGGTTTGCCCATAAAATCTTTAAGTTCTACTTTTTTATTGCCATCGAGTGAGGAAAGTGAAAAGCCCTCTGCGTAAACTTTATCAGATTCTGCAGCGGTAATTTCCTCTTCAGCATTCTTACATGAGATAAGCAACGAGAATATATATAATATATAAACAAAAATTGAAATTGCTTTTTTCATTTTTAGATATCCTTGATTAATTAAAGTGTCCAAAAGGGTAATTCATAAATTATAATGTTGAAAACTATAATAGTTTTAAAATAAAGCCTAAGTATTATGCAATATATATTAACAGAATTTTGTAATTATTGGTAGGTAAAAAAAGATGGAAGCATCTTTTAGATGCTTCCATCAGTGAACTGTCTTATTAGCTCCCTGATGTAATCTCTTTGGCTACAATAGCGTGCATACCGTCCTTGTGAAAAACAATGCCCTTTGCTGTTAAGGAAGTACCTCACTCAGGTAGTGTCCTCCTTGTTTAGGATGAATATGATTTTAAAAGGTTTCACTTGATGATACTTCCTCAGGATTTATTTATGGAAAAAAGGAATGGTAATAAGTTCGAGATTCTTAAAAATATTTTCGTTAAGGGAAGGTTATACACTCATAGGCTGATCCTGGTCAAAACCCAATAGGAAAGAAGTGCTATTAATGCGGAAAAGGGTAGGGTAATAATCCATGCAAGAATCATTTCAAAAACGACTTTCCATCTGACTGTTTTTTCCCCATGTTTTAAACCTATTCCGATTATCGCACCGCTTGAGACATGGGTCGTTGAAGCCGGTAGTCCGAATCTAGCCGCTATACCAATGAGTATTGAAGTGGTAAGGTTTGCCGCAAATCCCTCTTGAGGAGTCATCGGGGTAACCTTTTCTGCAAGTGTTTCTGTGACTCTTAGTCCTGATACTATGCTTCCGATACCCATTGCAAGAGCAATGGCTAGAAAAGAGACTGAGGAGGGCAGATGGGTTCCAAGCGCACCTGCGCCAAGTGTTATAGCAGCGATTTTTGGAGCGTCGTTTAGTCCCCTTGCAAAGCTTGTCATCCCTGAAGAAAGCCAATGAAATAAGTCCAGAAGCTCAAACCTTATAGGTGAGACAAGAGATTCGGAGCAGGTAGTTTTCTCTGCTGCCAGCAAAGTGGCTTGTGGAAAGGGATCTATATGAGATACTGCAACAATAGCGCCGGACCCTTCGACATCCCCGATCAAGTCGGGGATCAAGACAGGTTTCTCTAAAACAGGATTAAATAAGATACCTTCTCTTACCTCTAGGCAAACACAATAGCGCTCAGCTCGTAAAGATACTTTCCGGATTAATGGGAATAAGAGCCACGAGATTCCAAGTGCAGCAACTGGACTAAAAGCGAGTGGGAGGAAAATTTTCTTTTCTAAAACAGACCATGTTACTCCATCGAAGCCAACTGCGACTACTCCCACCCCACATAGAGCACCTATAATTGAGTGTGTTGTAGATACTGGAAGCCCTGTTTTTGATGCAATAATGACCCAAATAAATGCTCCTAGGGCAACAGCTACTGGAAATACTTGATTTAAATTGGCAGTTGATTTTACTATCCCTCCTACAGAAAAGGTTTTTACCATCTCGAGTGCAAAGAAAGCAGCAACTATCGCCCCAGCCATAGTCCAGATTGTCCCCCAGAGAATTGCCTTTTTGTAGTTAGTAATGCCACTGCCAACAAGAGTTGCGATACCCTTAGAAACGTCATTCGCACCGTTTGCAAAGGAAAGCATAATTACTGATAAAAATAGAAGAATGGTAATCACTGATTGCTTATCCTCTCATGAATTTTAAATAACACTTCATCATTAAGGTCATTAGCTGTATCAATGTCTTTTAGTGTTTGCAATAGCTGAAACCTCAACCCTTTTTCTCTTAATGTTTTTAATGTCTGATTAAGAACACGATCAGTACTCCAGTCAATATTATTAAAAATTTCTGGAATCAGTTTTTTTAGACCTAATAGGTAGTATCCACCATCTTGAGTTGGACCCAATACAACATCGGTTCTGTCGAGTTCAGCGAAGGCTTGAGATATTAGATCATTTGAAATATCAATACAATCAGTGCCGATGATAACAGCCTTTTCTGCACCAAGTGAAAATGCCTTACTGAAAGCGTTTGCTATTCTTTCACCTAGGGAGTTTCCTTCTTGGGGAAGGAATTTGCAGTCGTTGTTTGGAAGCCAATTCTCAACATCGCTTTTTCTTTCTGGAGGATCAAAGAATATTATCGTTTCGTACTCCCTTGATTTGGATACGTGATGGATAATGGTTTCTGCCATTACCGAGTATAAATGTGCTGCCTTTTCTTTGCCTATATATTGAGCAAGGCGGGTTTTTACCTTTCCTGGCTCTGGATATTTTACAAAAATGAGTAGAATGTGCTTTGGATTAGTTATAATTGTTTAAAGTTCTCCTTTAAGATTGTAGGGGCAACCTTGCGGTTGCCCAAAAGAGTAGGGCGGGAGCAAGACCATGGATCACAACATAAGGAAATTCTAGGACACAAAAACCCAGGATAGTCGGGGTTTTCTAACCCCGCTTGTCAATACGGGACTAGAAAGTCCCGTCTATCCTTCCTGAATTGACATTCATATACCACCTTAATCCTCTTATTCCTTAAGTTGTAACTAATGGACTAATGAGCGCCCCTACAATTATCTGCTAAAAATCAAAAACTATTAGCCCCCCATAAACGGAATCCTAAAGGATTCTGCTACAATTATGCTCTTATACGTCGAACTCTCTTTAACAGCAGCAACTGTTACCATCCGTGCAACGGCTATAGTTTTCAGGAGCTTCTCTTGTTGGATCAGTAATTATAAAGAGCCCTGCATAAGGAGGCTTGGAAAGCTTCTCTGCTGTATCTGTGCATACCTCTACTACTTCACCACGCGGGAATAGATGTCCTTCTTCGTCTATTATGGCTTTAAAGGGGCCGTTATAGATTGCTTTCTGCCCTAAATAAACGCAGCCAGCACGTTTTTCGAATTTATATCCTCGCACTGTTATTGAGAAAAACCTGTAATTCTCTACATCTTTCCAGTAGAATTTTTTTAGAATCTGCAAGCCATAGAATCCTGACTGCTCTAGATAGGAAACAAACTGCTCTTCTGTTAAAGCACCAGCTATACACTCACCCCAAAGCTTATCATTTGTAACAATGTGAGGTGGGACCTCAACCTCAGAAACAATATCTGAAATCACAATCCTTCCGTTATCCTTGAGGATGCGCCACATCTCTGAGAACACCCTTTTTTTGTCTGGTGATAGATTTATAACGCAGTTTGATGTAATTAAGTCAACTGAATTATCGTCAATTGGAATTTCTTCTAAGAACCCCCTTCTAAATTCTACGGCATTATACCCTAGGTTATTTGCAACTGTGGAGCGGCACTCATTTGCAATGCCGAGCATCTGTTCTGTCATATCTACTCCGATTACTTTTCCATTGGGTCCTACCTTCTTTGCAGCAATAAAGCAGTCAATCCCTGCTCCTGAGCCAAGGTCTACTACAGTTTCTCCTGATTTAACATCTGCGATGCTGATGGGGCTTCCGCAACCGTAGAATCTATCAATAACCTCTTGAGGTATGTGGCTAACATCATCAGTTGGGTAGCTTGTAGGACAACAAAGCTCTTTCTGTGGCTCTTCTGCTGCTCTTCCGTAAAGCTGCCTAACGGCTTCTCGGGATTTATCTATATCGAATGAAAGAACACAATTAGAGTGAGACAATTCTACACTAAGATCCGAGAAACTTTTTAACATACCGTTGCCATTTCCGTTTGTTCCGCAGGATAAATAGCCCTCTCCCATGCTGAGAAAGATAACAGGTGCACTAAATCCAGACTTAAGGTTATGCGCTTTCCGTTTCTCGTCAGCCAGTTCAAATAGAATTGAAGTAATCATATGCTCGTGAAGGTCACAATAAGGATCAGGTCCATGCAAACTTCCCTCGCCAAATGTGGCGGACGAGTAGAAATATGTGTGCTCAATATCACCACCTCCACAGATGAATTTTAGATGGCAGTCATTGCACTTTGTCTTTTTCTGCACAGTTGCACTTCTAAACATCTTGCACACAGGGCTATTTAACCAGATTTCACTGAGGGATTTTTCTTTTATATTTCCACAGCTAAGTCCCTTAAAATTTGCAAATGCAGCAGAAGGGTAAACTTCGCCGTCTGAGTAAACACATAGGCTTTCCCAACATGCATTACTGAGATCAAATTTTGTAAATCTTTTTGATCTGAGTTTCCCCTTTATAGATTCAAAGTTATCTATGGCTATTCCAAGCTCATCCGCTGTCTTTTTAACTTTGTTTACAACCTCGATTAACTTGTATGTTGGAATTATAAGCTTTTCATTCCCATCTAATATTCTCCCTCTTTGATGAACCCAAAGTAGGTGGTGGTTTTTTACCCCAAGTGAAGCGAGTAGCTTTGTAACGTTAGGAACATCTTCTTCATTTGCTGATGTAACTACTGTAGTAACTGTGAGATTTAACCCTGATTCTACAGCGGTTCTTATGCCTTTTATGATCTTTTCGAATGTGCCTTTTCCACGGATTGGATCATTTGCCTCAGGGGTTGAACCATCGAGGCTAATCTGAGGTTTAAAACGACCTCTAGCTACTTCAAGAAGTCGGCTAAGATCCCCTTTTTGATTAAAGAACATTCCATTTGTTAAAACAATAAGTTCCGAACTTTCATCATGCGTAACGTAGTCTATTAGTTCATAGATATCCTTTCTTATAAATGGCTCTCCTCCCGTAAAGTAGAATCGAAATACTCCGAGTTCCCGCCCTTCGTCTATAATACGTTTTATTTCCTGTGCAGGCATTCCTTTGTCTTCCCATGGAGCTGAACTTACTAAGCAGTGGGTACACTGAAGATTGCAAGAGTTGTTCGTATGGATCCAGAGTTCGTTCAAATGGTCTGTCTTTAGATAATCAATCCGCCCTGTATATGGTGCTCTTACAAATGGTTTAAAAGATACAAACTTCTCCCTAAGTGCATCCTTTAGGAATGAATCCACATGAACCCAAGCTTTTGTTGTATCAAAGCCGAATTCTGATGAATAAAGTTTTACAATATCATTGAATGTTTTTTTGCCGTCAAGATAGCTTATAATTCTTGCTCCTCTGGAATCAGTAGTAATCCAGTTTGGACCATCAGGGTCTATAAGCACATAGAGACTATTTAAGTCAACCTGTGAATATTGTGGAGCATGTAAAATTGCTTTCTCAGCAAGTTCCATTTTGTATTCCTCCTTGAATATTTTCTAAACTTTGACTTGATAATTCCCTGTAGCATGCTGCAAGTTTTCTGCTGTCATTGCGAGGAACC
>Ga0209618_1000109_pt1 | contig 17378 bp, 16 predicted proteins | sample Rifsed13ft3_FD_184007 | JGI IMG/M metagenome (GOLD analysis project Ga0209618, IMG submission 184007) | Soil microbial communities from Rifle, Colorado, USA - sediment 13ft 3 (SPAdes) (version 2) | ecosystem: Environmental > Terrestrial > Deep subsurface > Rock core/Sediment | place: Rifle... | reverse complement strand
CCCCGAGGCGGCCGGAGCCATGGGCCTGGCCGAAGGGAGGCTGGCGCTCCAGATCCACTGCGGATCGCGCGGGTTCGGTCATCAGATCTGCACGGATTATATAGACAAAATGCTTTCCTATATGAGAAGAGAAGGGATCAATCTTCCAGACAAACAACTTGCCTGTGCCCACATTAAATCAAAAGAAGGAAGAGATTACCTTTCAGCATTTGCAGCGGCTGTAAATTATGCTTGGACAAACAGACAGATTATTATGGCTTTTTCAAGAGAGGCATTTTATAAGGTTTTCAATATTGGCCCGAGAGAGTTAGGAGGACACCTTGTTTATGACGTAAGCCACAACATTGCTAAATTTGAAGAACATAAGGTTAATGGAAAAACTAAAAAGGTATGTGTTCACAGGAAAGGAGCAACAAGGGCGTTTCCCAAAGGACATCCCCTCATACCAGAAATCTATAGAAACGTAGGCCAACCCGTGCTTATTCCAGGCGATATGGGTAGAGCTTCTTTTGTTCTCGTAGGAACCGAGGCAGCCCTGGAAGAAACATTCGGAACGAGCTGTCATGGAGCAGGAAGAATGCTTTCAAGAAATGAAGCTGTAAGGAGGGGGAGAGATAGAGACCTTTTTGCTGAACTTGAAAGAAAAGGAATCATTTTAATGGCAAGAGGAAAGAGAACAGTGCTCGAGGAGATGCCAGAGGCTTATAAGCAGGTAGAAGATGTCTGTGACGTTGTGCATAACGCTGGTATTGCTAAAAAGGTTGCAAGATTAAGACCGATTGGAGTTATAAAGGGATAGTAGGAATTGGGCAACATCGTAAGGCGTGAGAGCGTAAGGGGTAAAAATCGCCTCACGCCTTACGTAAAGTTATAAAAACTATGCTTGATCCAAAATTCATAAAGGAAAATCTTGACTATGTAAAGAAAAAAATGGAAGAGCGTGGAGTTCATATAGACTTTGAGAAATTCACAGCACTCGATGAAGAAAGAAGAAGAATGATCCGTGAAGTTGAAGAGCTTGAACACCTGAGAAATACCGGCTCAAAGAAAGTCGGAGAGCTTAAAAGGCAGGGAAAAAACGAAGAAGCCGAGAAGTTACAAATAGAGCTAAGGAAATCTTCAGAAAATGTCAAAGAGCTCAGCGAGAAAAGAACCGAAACCGAGAATGAATTCAGGGAATTTCTTCTCACAATCCCTAATATTCCTCACATCTCCGTTCCTGTTGGGAAAAGCTCTTTAGATAACGTTGAGCTAAGACGCTGGGGGCGTCCAAGGCAATTCGATTTTGAGCCTAAAGACCACGTAGAAGTGGGAAAGAAACTCGATATTCTTGACCTAGATAGAGCCGCTAAAATTGCAGGAGCAGGGTTTGCTCTTTATAAAGGACTAGGAGCGAGGCTCGAACGGGCTCTTATAAATTTTATGATTGACCTACATGTAAATGAACATGGGTATACTGAGGTGCTTCCACCTTTTATGGCAAATCGAGATAGTTTTATCGGCACAGGGAATCTTCCCAAGTTTGAAGAAGATTTATTTAAAGTAAACGGAACAGATTTTTTTCTAATTCCTACCGCAGAAGTCCCCGTAACAAATATTCATAGAGAAGAAACACTAGGCGAGGAAGAGCTTCCTAAGAAATATGTATCTTGTTCACCATGCTTTAGGAGAGAAGCTGGTTCATATGGAAAGGATGTACGTGGAATTATAAGACAACACCAATTTAACAAGGTTGAGCTTGTAAAATTTGTAACCCCTGAAAATTCCTACCCTGAGCTTGAATCTCTAACAAACGATGCCGCTCGCGTGCTTGAACTCCTTGAGCTTCCACATAGAATCGTAGTTCTCTCGACAGGGGATATGGGATTTTCATCTGCTAAAACCTACGACGTAGAGGTTTGGATTCCTAGTGAAAATACATATAGAGAGATCTCTTCTTGCAGCGACTTTGAAGACTTTCAGGCAAGAAGAGCTAATATAAGATACCGTCCAAAAGGCGGAAGAAAACCAGCATTTCTACACACACTTAACGGGTCGGGGCTAGCTGTTGGAAGAACAGTTGTTGCCCTCTTAGAGAATTATCAAGAACGCGATGGATCGGTTGTAATACCGAAAGTTCTTATCCCCTATATGGGTGGTGTAGAGATAATCTCTTCTTGAATAAATAAATCAGTTGCAGGACAAGAATGTCCCGCCTATCTGAGGTAGAATTTCAATATATAGCGATAGGCGGGATTTTCTAATCCCGCCTAATATTGTTTGCGCACTATTTTACTTGCAAGGACAAAGGGGCACTATATGAAAGAATACGCCGTTGAACTAGCTAAAAAAGCAGGAACTGTTTTACTACAGGGGTTTAAATCTTTAGCCTTCATTAAAAACGAATCAAAGGACCCTAAACAATTAGTCACCAAATTTGATTTAGAATCAGAAAAAATCATTATCGGTGGTATAAAGAAGAAATACCCACATCACAACATACTTTCAGAAGAAGCAGGATTAATAAACAAAGGGGCATCCTACACATGGATTGTAGATCCTCTTGATGGCACTGGGAATTTTACAAAGAAAAATCCATTTTTTAGCATTTCAATTGCGCTTCGGTATAAAAAAGAGCTCATTCTAGGAATTGTTTATGCCCCTGTCTTAGATGAACTTTACGCGACAGAGAAAGGAAAAGGAGCATTTTTAAATAATAATACGATTTCTGTTTCGACGACGCATGAGATAAATAAATCATCCATTGTTTCTTGCGAAGGTTCAGACAGAAATATTATAAGGAGCACAAAACTCTTTCGAGGAATAAGGCCCGTTGTTCTTGATATGAGGAAACTAGGCTCGGCTGCCATTGAATCAGCATGGGTCGCTTGTGGAAGAGCGGAAGCTTACGTAGTTACAAAAATCAATCCCTGGGATATAGCAGCCGGAGCTATACTCGTAGAAGAGGCAGGAGGAAAGGTAACAGATTTTAAAGGACGAACTTGGAACCTTAATAAATCGGACCTGATACTTAGTAATGGGAAGTTACACGAGGAGTTATTGGTAAAGATAAACGAGGGCTTAAAAAGCTGATAGTTTTTGATTTATTAGTAGGGGCAGACCCACGTGTCTGCCCTAATGAAACACACAAACAGCAACTGGGCAAACACTGAGGTTCGCCCCTACAATAGATGAATAACACATATACCGATTATGACGTAATTATTGTAGGAACAGGGCCGGCAGGTGGTATGTGCGCCTATGAACTTTCAAAGAGAAACTTAAGAGTGCTTTTATTAGAAAAAGAAAAACTCCCAAGGTATAAGGTTTGTGCAGGTGGATTAACAAAAAAGGCTGTAGACATTCTACCTGAGGATATACGTGATATAGCTGAAAACTACACCTTTAATACCCATTTGACTCTCAATCACGGATGGCGATTTGCAAAGACGACTTCTTTTCCAATAGTCACCATGGTAATGAGAGACAAATTCGATTATTTCCTCGTCCAAAAATCTAAATATTACGGGGTAAACCTTATTGATCAAACGAGAGTCAATTTTGTAAAAGAATTTCCAGATTACGTACTTGTAACGACGGAAAAAGGGAATTTTAAGTCAAAGGTGATAATAGGGGCAGATGGTGTAACAAGCCTTGTGGCAAGGTCTCTAGAACTTAGGAAAAAACCAAAACTGGGCGCTGCCTTAGAGGGGGAGATTTTTCCAATTAACGATTCAGCCAACTTATCCGTATACGACGGTTCCCTTCACCTTGATTTTAATGTTGTCCCTAAAGGTTACGGCTGGATATTTCCTAAAAGAGACCACCTCTCTGTCGGAGTTTTTACAACCCTGCCAAAGATAAAAGAGATTAAAAGATTCTTCTCTTTCTAACTAGAGAGAAAGGGGCTTGCCAAAAACTACATCTGCCGCTCTCTTGTAGGGCATCGGATCCCTATAGGAGGAAGGGATGAAATTCTAAATACAAAAAGGGGGCTGCTTATAGGAGACGCAGCAGGACTTGCCGATCCGATAACAGGTGAAGGTATATACTTCGGGCTTAGAAGTGGGCAGATTGCTGCAGAAGTGATCGCTCAAAGTTTAACTACAGACTCTCTTTTGCTAGACTAATAAACACAAAAAGTTAAAAATGAAATCATAGCTGACTTCAAATTTGCGAGCTACATAGCTAAGTTTTTTATAACCTTAGTTTCTTTACATATAACTTAGTAAGAAAAACAAATAAATTCAGCGAAGCATTCGTTAGGGTTGTAGTTGGAGAACAATCCTACAGTGATATGTTCAAATATATAAGGTTTTAATGAGGTCAAATTGACTTATTGAAAATAACGGTAGATTTTTTAAAGGATAACTTTAAAATTTGTTGAAAGTTATTCAAAGTTTATATGTAGCTTTAATAGTTGTGGATAAGGGCCAGATATTTATTTAATGTTGATTCTAGTTAATTTATATAACCAACTGCAACTAAATAATAGTTCTCATCTGCCATTCCAATTTCAGAATACATTTACCAGCCACATTTTTCTAGTTTGTAACCTGGTGCCAAAAAGTTCCTATCTTACATAATTAAGGTCTATAATACTGACATATTAACTAAAGGGAAGAGTTGTCTATCGATCCCCGATCCCTTCAACAAAAATCTCATTTCCTTCAAAATGAATCCTAGCTTCATTCAAAAATTTTTTAATAATTTCGGTATTGGTTTTTATATGCTCAGTAATTCTTGGAACCTTAAAAAATGAATTGCCATGAGCTAAAGCAAGCGGTAGGAGCAACTGGTCACCCATGTTTTCATCAACCGTAGCATCGCTTTTTAGAAAATTAAACAATTTCTGACTCGCTTCCTCTGATACTTCTTCCATTCTTTTCCCTCTTTCTCCAAGCGCGCTATAGCACACGGTTGTATTTTCAAACACGGCTTTTAAAAACACAATCGCCCCTCGTCCAAATGATGGTAAATCTCTTGATTCTACTTGATTATAAATGTTGTATTCGTTTAGAATTTGTATTAACCTCTCTCTCCCTCTTTCCGCCACCACTTTTGAAAGATCTCCTACTGCCGAGATTCCAATTACTTTTATTAAATTACCTCTTCCTTTAATCACCAGCGGCATAATAACCTTTATCGGCTGAATGCTAGAAATAATTTCTCCACCTCCTCTTGGATAAAATCCTGCACGTTTCAATTTCAGCTCCCCCTGAAAACCTATTCTTCTCATAAATGGAATCCATTCCTCTTCAAGAAATTCAAAAGGCGGACTCCAAGGAACATGAGTGCCTCCCCTTATAGTAGCAATGGAACCAGATTTTCCCTTGAGAGCCAGTGCGAAAAATATTGTCTGGAGAACAAGAGATGTTGCTCCTGCAGTTGATACATCAAGTCTATACTCTCCTGGTTCTACTTCATTCGGAATAAATCTTAGCCTAAGTGAACCGAGTTCTGCTCCCTCTAAACAAGCAGAGCTTATCCTTGCTGCTGAGTGTACTGAGGCAAGGTGTTGAGGGCGTAGTCCAGGGTTTTCCCTTCCTGCCCTAATATTTATTATCTCAAATGGCTTTCCTGTAATGATCGAAAGCGAGAGGGAAGTTCTAAGAATCTGACCCCCACCCTCTCCAAAAGATCCGTCTATCACTACAAATTTCATAATAATAGCTAGTTTTCCTTATTCCTTAAGCCTTTCTATTCTATCCAGAATAAAGAGAGATAATGGAACCATCAGAAGACCTGTTAACAACATAATAAAAAAATAGTATGCAATTGTTTGTTCTTGTTCGGTTACCGATTCAAAGGTATAACGTAGAAGAAAAACAACAAGAAATAAAAAACAAAACAAGGATGTTAAAGCTGATAACATAAATAGATAAATAAAGAGATTAGTGCAATGATCCTTTATAAATCTCATCTATTTACTTCCACTGAATCTATTATCTAAAATTTTAACATAAAAATGAACAATATAATGCGATGACATACTTTGCTCACTCTTATAGAATTTAGGGTTATTCGGGTAAAGATATGCGAGGAGGAATTTTAATTCCTTAAACTATTTTCCTAACTTACTTATAAACAGTGCTAAATTTTACTCTGATAGAGAAAGATCAAAATTCTTAATATCACAAACCGCTATATGCTATTGAATTTCAGGTTATATTTGAAAAAAGTTGGGATTAAAAATGAAGAGACTTCAATTACATTAACTACTATGATAGAACTCTAAAACTCCATGATCTCCTTTTCTTTCTTTTCCAAGGTCTCATTAATCTTCTTTATAAAATCATCTGTAATCTCCTGAATCTTAGTAAGACTCTTTTTGGCTTCATCCTCTGTTATTTTTTTTCCTTTCTCTGCTTCTTTAACATGATTGTTTGTGTCTTTCCTTATCTGTCTTACAGCTACTCTATACTCCTCAGCGCTTTTACCTGTATATTTCACAAGCTCCTTTCTTCTCTCCTCAGTAAGATGAGGTATTGCTATTCTTATTACCTTCCCATCGTTCGAAGGGTTGACGCCAAGATCAGATTGTCTAATTGCTTTCTCGATGCTTGCGATAGCAGTTATATCCCAAGGTTGAATTAATATTGTCCTTGGCTCGGGAACAGAAATCGTAGCAAGTTGAGTAAGTGGTGTCTGAGTACCATAATAATCAACCTTTATATGCTCAACTAGAGCAGTAGAGGCCCTTCCCGTTCTCACCTTGTTGAGCTCCATTTTAAACACATCTATGGATTTATTCATCCTTTTCTTCATATCATCTAGGATTTCATTTAAGCTCTTAATTTCAGTCATTCCACACTACTCCTGACGGTTGTTCCTATCTCTTCACCCATGATGATTCTCTTTATATTGCCGCTCTCAAAAAGATTAAAAACAACTATTGGAATGCTGCTTTCCATACAAAGCGAAATTGCAGTAGCGTCCATTATTTTCAATCCCCGTTTCAGAACTTCCATATAATTAAGCTCCTTAAATTTCGTAGCATCACTGTATCTCATCGGATCTCTATCATATACTCCATCGACTTTAGTAGCTTTAAGAATAACCTCGGCTCCAATCTCTAGCGCCCTTAATGTCGCTGCAGTATCGGTTGTAAAAAACGGGTTTCCAGTTCCAGCGGCAAGTATAACGACCCTTCCCTTCTCCAGATGCCTCATTGCTCTTCTCCTGATATAAGGCTCAGCAACCTGCTTGATCTCAAGGGCTGTCTGTACACGCGTCACTATGCCTTTCCTTTCAAGAGAGTCCTGTAAAGCAAGGGCATTTATGACTGTAGCGATCATGCCCATATAGTCCGCTGTCGCTCTGTCCATACCAGTTGCCGCTCCTGCAATTCCCCTAAATATATTCCCACCGCCTATTACAAGGGCTGTTTCGACGCCTAAGGCATGAATCTCTTTTATCTCTTCTGAAATAGTTTCTAGAACACTAAGACTTATTCCGTAATTTTGCTCACCCTGAAGAGCTTCTCCGCTGAGCTTAAGAAGAATCCTTCTATACTTAGGTTTTGGCAAAGGGCTTAAAGAGTTCATTTAACTTCACTCAATAGGTTCACCCAACTGATATCTTATAAACCTCCTTACTACAACATTCTCTCCTAACTGAGCAACCATTGAGCTTATAAGGTCACTTATCTTAATTTTAGGATCTCTAATATATGTCTGTTCAAGAAGACATATCTCCTCATAAAATTTTTCAATCTTTCCTTGAACAATCTTGTCAGCAACACTCGCTGGCTTTCCCGACTCTATTACCTGAGCAGCCATTATCTCTCTTTCTTTTAAGTAAACAGACTCAGGTACATCCTCTCGACTTATAAACCTAGGATTTGCAGCAGCAATCTGCATTGCGATCTCTTTTGCAAGTCTCTGAAATTCCTCGTTTCTTGCAACAAAATCCGTCTCGCAGTTTACTTCGACCATAACACCTATCTTTCCGCCAGCATGAATATAAGAAGTTATTATCCCTTCAGGCGTTTCTCTTCCTGCTTTTTTGGCTGCTTTTGCTAGACCCTTGATTCTGAGAATTTCAGCAGCCTTTTCATAATCACCCATAACCTCCTCCAGAGCCTTCTTACAATCGAGAAAGGGTGCTCCAGTTCTATCCCTGAGTTCCTTTACCATCTGAGCTGTAACCTCAGCCATGTTCGGTTTCCTCCCCGGTTTCGCCCACGTCTTTTGTATAGTCAACAGGAACCGGTTTTTCCTCTGTCTCTATTTCACCTCCATATTCCTTAAAAACAAATACCTTTCTTTCTATTACTACCGGGGCCCTTTCTTCTTGTTTCTTTACAATTTCTCCAGCAAGTACCCTCTGATCATAAATATGTCTTCCTTCTATGCATCCATCAGCTATCTTCGATGTAAAGAGCTTTATAGCCCTAATTGCATCGTCATTACCGGGGATGGGGAGGTCTGCAGTTGACGGGTCACAATTTGTGTCTATTACAGCTACAACTGGAATCCCAATCTTTTTTGCTTCACGAACAGCAGTGTATTCCTTTTTTATATCAACAACGAACAATGCATCTGGTATTTTCTTCATGTTAATAATTCCATTTAGCAGATATTCTAGCTTCTGAATCTCCCTTTTAAGTCCCTTTGCCTCCTTCTTAGGAAGAAGGTCCAATTGTTTTTCTTCCTCCATCTTCTTCAACTCAAGCAGATAGTCAACCCTTGAGCGAATTGTAGCAAAATTGGTGAGAGTTCCACCTAACCAACGAGTATTAGCAAATGGCATTCCAGCCCTTATTGCTTCTTCAGCAATGATCCCCTGAGCCTGTTTTTTTGTCCCCACAAATAGGACCTCACCACCGTCAGCTATTACATTCCTAACGAAGTTATAAGCCATTTTAAATAGGCTTGCAGTCTGCTGAAGGTCTATTATGTGTATACCGTTTCTACTCCCAAATATGTAGGGTTTCATCCTAGGGTTCCAGTGGCTCATCTGATGCCCGAAGTGCACACCCGCTTCAAGAAGCTGTTTCATACTGATTACGTCGCCAACACTGTTTTCTTCCACAATTAACTCCTCCAGTATCGAAGTTAAAAACACAAATTAACTTTAAATGATTAACATAAAAAACCTTTTTTGCAAGTTTATGTACTATTCAATATCATGATACTGAATTATATATACTTAAATAGTGGAATATTACCTAAGCCCGGGTAGTTCTATTGAAGTTGCATAATTTACCACTCTATTTATAGGTGTTAAATACAAATTTATACAAATGGTAACCCGCATCTTACCCCAGTAATTCTACCACAAGTATATAAAAAGGTATTGTTTAAAATTCATCCCATCTTATTATAGCTTTACACTACATTGAATATGCAAACTAATTAGTACTTTAGCACCGCTTTCTCTTAATACATCACTTTACTTTCTATGACTTGATTTAGTACGAAAAAAAAGATTTGTTAATACCAGAACTAAGCAAAACAACGGTAAGTTGAAGTCTACTTCTAACGCCGAGTTTTTTAAAGATTTGTACTAAGTGACTCTTTACTGTCTTTTCTTTTATACGAAGCTCTCTAGAAATCTGCTTGTTACTGTATCCCTGAATAACGAGTTGTACAACATCTTGTTCTCTTTTTGTAATGATAGATTTTAATTGTTTAAGTTTAACTTTTCTCAAAGGTTGAAATGGCTTTGAGGTCATTTTCATTATCATTCTGCCTAGAAATCACCCTTACTTCACTAAATGCTTTACTAAAGCTGCTCTGCCATAATCTTTATGTCTTTCTCATACTCTAGGATTTTTCGGATCCTCTTAATAAGATAAAACTAAACATTTAATTTTAATCTGCCCTATAATATTTAACCATCTTCTAAGAATTCTGATTAAATATTATTAGAGTCCCATAGCTGAGTCAAGAACAATTCCAATTTTATGAATCACGGTTTTGAATAAAGTGCTTTAATGGTAGAATATTCATAAAAGAAAATAGGTCTGATGAAATACTAGAATATAAACAATCTATTAAGCTGTTTAAATACTATGTCTAGTCGGTAATAATACCTGTCATTTAAAAGAATATTTTTACACCTGAGAAAACCCTTAATTATGTAATTTAAAAGAAAATCTTTCATGATTGTGTTATTAGAGTCTTTCGATGTGCCTCAAAAGCTGATCTGTTGAAACCCCACCCAAGCTATGATATGATTCCAATCCAATTTGCCTCACAATTCACTAAAGGAGTAGAGAAGTAATGAGCATTCTCGTAAATAAAGATACACGCGTCGTGGTGCAAGGTATTACTGGAAGCGCCGGACTTTTCCATGCTACCCAATGCCGTGAATATGGAACTAAAGTTGTAGGTGGAGTTACACCAGGAAAAGGTGGTACTGAAGTAGAAGGTTTCCATGTGTTTAACACTGCATTAGATGCAGTGAAAGAAACGAAGGCAAATACCTCGCTAATATTTGTCCCTGCACAATTTGCTGCGGATGCTATAGTAGAAGCCGTAGATGCAGGAATCAACCTAGTTGTGTGCATAACGGAAGGAATCCCTACCCTTGATATGATTAAGGTTAAAAGATATATGGAAGGGAAAAAAGCAAGACTTATCGGTCCAAACTGTCCAGGAGCTATGACCCCTGGCGAAGCAAAAGTGGGGATAATGCCAGGATACATTCACCTTCCCGGAAGGATTGGAGTAATATCAAGGAGCGGAACACTCACATATGAAGCTGTCTGGCAACTGACGAATTTAGGTATTGGTCAGTCGACATGTGTTGGAATAGGTGGGGACCCCGTTGTTGGCTCTACCTTCATCGATGTTCTAAAACTCTTTGAGAAAGATAACGAAACAGATGCTGTGGTTTTAATAGGAGAAATTGGAGGAAGCGCAGAAGAAGAAGCAGCAGAGTATATTAAGAAAAAATTCAGCAAACCGGTAGTTGCTTTTATCGCTGGTTCCACAGCTCCAAAAGGAAAGCGGATGGGTCATGCTGGGGCTATTATTTCAGGTAGTTCTGGCAGTGCAAAGGATAAGATTATGGCCCTAGAGCGTGCAGGTATAAAAGTAACTCCAAGCCCTGCAGAGATAGGAGAGGCCGTCAAAGAAGTACTCAGTTAAATTAAATATATTATATTAAGCAGTATACTTTGTTGTAATAAGGAACAACTCCACTCAGCCCTGCCTTTGCTTAACATAAAGGTATGATTGCGAGGTATGAAATCCCGAAGCAATCTCAAAATCAGTCATTTGATTGCCTCACTATATATGCTCGTAATGGTAATTATGAAAAGATCATTCTGTCTGCTCAAGCTTTATTGCTTCATCAATAAGCATTATTGGAATATCGTCTTTGATGGGATATAGAAGTTTACATTGATCACATATTAAACCAGATTGATCATCTTTAAGCCTAATATCACCTTTACATTTTGGACAGGCAAGGATTTCAAGAAGCTTTTCATCTATCGGCATTATTAACCTCCATTTAAGGTACTTATACCGTTCCTACCAGAAATTAGTGCGTTGAAAAGAGTAGTCATCGTTAGCGAAGCGATCTAGTAAGGAGTGTCATTCCGAATGTAGTGAGGAATCTCAATTAGATTGCTTTGTCGTTTCACTCCTCGCAATGACAGCCTTCTTCATGCACTATAAAAAAATCAAAATAATTTACTTTCACTAGCCTAGCTTGGCTAAAATTCTATCTATAAATATCCAAATTTTCTTTTAGCCAATCGTAATGTCTTTTTAGCCCTTCATAAATATCAACCCTAGGAGTATAACCAAAGTCTCTTTTTGCCTTTGATATGTCAGCATATGTATGCTGCGCATCACCCCTCTGATGCTCTACATATTTTAAGATTGCTTTCCTCCCCGCTATCTCTTCAATGATTTTTATAACTTCAATAAGTGCTATTCTGCTCCCTCCCCCAACGTTATATACATCACCGTTCTTTCCTTTGATGAAAGCCTGTAGATTCGCCTCTACAACATCATCAATAAAGGTAAAGTCCCTTGTTTGATCTCCTGTGCCGTAGATTTCTATTTCTTTTTCTAGAAGAATTGCAGTTATGAATTTATGAAATCCCATATCGGGGCGTTGTCTTGGTCCATATACAGTAAAGTATCTAAGCGATACGGTTGAAATATCATACCCTTTATAGTAGAGAGTTGCCAAATGCTCTCCAGCGAGTTTTGAAACACCATAAGGCGAAACAGGCTTTGTAGCCGAAGTTTCCTTGATAGGAAGTTCATCAGCGTCTCCATAGACTGAAGAAGAAGATGCATAGATGAATTTTTTAATCTTTGCATCCTTACAGGCTTCAAGTAGAACCTGGGTTCCAAGTATGTTGTTTTCTATATATTTATTAAATTCTTTTCCCCAACTTGCTCTGACACCTGGAATGGCAGCCTGATGAAAGATGGCATCAACCCTTTTTAAAATCTCCTTTAGATTCAACTCAAATATACTGCCCTCAATAAATGTAAACTTATTATCACTAACTAATCCCTTTAAATTATTCTCTTTAATCTTTTTTGGATAATAATCTAGAAATGAATCTAAGCCAATTACTTGAAAACCTTCTTTAAGAAGCCTTTCTGCAAGATGAGAACCAATGAAACCAGCCACGCCTGTAACAAGTAAATCCATTAGGTATTTTTCATCCCTTTTCTATTTCTTGTATTGTTTGTTAATTTCTGATAAACCTGTTAACTAAATAAAGCTACAAAAGTAGTAAACAACATCAATACTTACTGGTAACTTTAGAATTTTATCACATAACACTGGTTCTTTTAAACATAACTCTAACTTGTGTAAATTTAAACAAGGCTATTTTAAAAAATTCTCCGAGGGTCATATACATTGCGAATCTTGGTAATTAGACGAGGAGCTATAGGAGACGTTATTATCACGCTTCCTACGCTTGGAATCTTGAGAGAATACCATCCTGATGCCTACATAGAGGTTATCGGCAATCGTGAATACTGGGAGATTGCACATAAGAGATACTATGTGGATGCAATTTCGGCTGGAGAAATAAAACTCACCCAAGAGCTTTATTCAAAGGATGGAAAACTAAGCAAAGAGATTACCGATTACTTTTCTTCTTTTGATTTAATTCTCGCATACATAAACGATCCTGAAAGAATCATAAAAGAAAACCTAAAAAGAATCGGGGCTAAACAGATTCTTATCTACCTACCCTTTCCTAAAGGAGACGATTTGCACGCAGCCGATTACACGGCACTTATTCTTAGGGAAATAGGTCTCGACGTTAATCCTCCTTTATTTCCAAAGGTTCACTTAAGTAGTGAAGACCTAGATTTCGCCTCTAAGTTTCTATCACCCTTTATGAAATATGAACCATTAGTAGCTATACATCCGAGAACCTACGGTATAAAGGGGTGGTCAATAGAGAAATTCATTAATATTGGGAAATGGATTGAAAACACACTAGGCGGAAAATCAATCTGGGTAATAGGCCCGGCAGAGGAAGAAAATTTAAAATTAATCAAATCCAATTTTCCCACCTCTGCTTTTCTTCATTTGAATTACCTCCCCAAGGTCGCTGCCGTCCTCAATCTCTCTCATCTCTACTTAGGATGTGATACTGGGATTTCTCATCTTGCCGCAGCGGTCGGAGTACCGATCATTACACTCTTTGGACCTACAAACCCTCACGTATGGGGTCCGAGAGGAAAAAAGGTTCTGATCATAAAAGCAGATAAGATGTATAAAATCCAAGAGGACGAGGTAATGCAGATTATTCTTAAATACAATTTGAGTCAAGACATAGAAGAATATAAAATCCTTACCGAACTCGGACTAGAAACAAGAGAAGGATCTGAATTATAGCCGAATTTTTGAAATGGATATTAACTTTTTCGTTTCTTACAATACAAAAGGACACTCCGAATGCCGCTAAGTCCATTTGAGCTTGAAATATTTCATAACATACTGAGCTCTATCGCAGAAGAGATGGGAATGGTACTTGTACGTGCGGGATTTTCTCCAAACATTAAGGAGCGAAGGGATCTCTCATGCGCATTATTTCAGGCAAACGGCGAGATGATAGCTCAAGCTGCGCATATTCCTGTTCATCTGGGTTCAATGAGTTTCGCAGTAAAAGCAGTTTTAGAAGAGCCTGAAATTAAAGAAGGTGATATATTTGTTTTGAATGACCCATTTAAAGGCGGAACTCATCTTCCAGACGTAACCTGTATTGCGCCTGTTTTTGTGGATAACAAAGTAGAATTTTTTGTCGCAGCAAGAGCACATCACGCAGATGTGGGTGGTATTACTCCTGGTTCTATGCCACTTTCCACATCAATTCACGAAGAGGGAATCATCATCCATCCATCTAAATTATATAAGAAAGGCAAGTTAAACAAAATTCTTTTTGAAAAAATCCTCTCTTCCACCCGTGATCCTGAAGAAAGGGAAGGAGATTTTAAGGCGCAAATCGGTGCCATCGAGCTCGGAGAAAAGCGACTAAAAGAAATCATACAAAAATACTCACTTCAGAAGATAAAAGAAGCAGGCTCAGAGCTTTTAAACTACAGCGAAAGAATGATGAGGGAAGTGATAAGACAAATACCGGACGGAGTTTATAAATTTGAGGACTACTTAGATGATGATGGAGCTGGTACTAGAAAAATACCGATTCGAGTCGCTATAACTATATCAGGAGGAAAAGCGAAAGTAGATTTCAGTGGAAGCTCTCCTCAGGTAAATGGTTGTATAAATACACCGCTAAGTGTTACGACAGCCGCTGTATTATATGTCTTTCAATGCTTCGCACCTCCTGAGATGCCTTTAAATTCGGGCCCACTTAGAGCAATCAAAATCCATGCCGAAAAAGGCTCGATACTTAACGCCAATTATCCTGCTGCAGTTGCAGGAGGAAACGTTGAAACTTCACAACGTGTTGTAGATGTAGTTTTTGGAGCGCTTGCAAAAGCAATTCCAGAAAAAATAGGGGCAGCAAGCTCAGGCTCCATGAGTAATATTACCTTTGGAGGAAAGAACCCTAGAACAAGAAAGGACTTTGCCTACTACGAGACAATCGCAGGTGGAATGGGAGGGAGGTTTGGGAAAAATGGAGTAAGTGCAGTGCACACCCACATGACAAACACCCTTAATACCCCGATTGAAGCCCTTGAAAGAGAGCTACCTATAATGATAGACACATATTCAATAAGAAGAGCAAGCGGTGGAGATGGTAAGTATAGAGGCGGAGATGGAATTGTAAGAGGTTATAAGTTTCTTTCTAAATCAACAGTTTGTGTAATTACAGAGCGGAGAAGACTTGCTCCTTATGGACTTCTCGGTGGGAAACCGGGGAAGAAAGGAAAGAATATTTTAATTAGAAATAAAAAGTCTAAATTAATTCCACCTAAGGCAACCTTTGAAGCCAAGAAAGCGGATATTCTCCGAATAGAAACTCCAGGCGGTGGCGGATGGGGAAAGAAGCAAAAGCTTAGTGTAGCCACTAAGACACCAAGGCACAAAGGAAAAACATGGGTTTAAAGTTTTAAAGTAGATTCTGAAACCTGAATCCTGAAGATAGAATTCAAAAGCCATAAAAAAACTTCTGAATCCTGACTCTCGACTGCTGAATTCTAATTCAGTGTCTTTATTGCTGAGGTTTAGGTAAAATTTAACGCCATGGACTACCCAAAGCTAAGATACGTTGAAGCCTTTCCCGTAGAGGCCCAGGGGCAGAAGCTTGTTTGCTTAAGAGATCCACAGAATTTGAGCGGGAAAATTCTTTTTGTTTCATCCGAAGCCCTTTTTATTATCAGCCTTTTTGATGGTAAACATTCAATTCTTGATATTCAAGAAAAGTATATGAGACAGTTTAAAATTCTCATTTTCCGAGACGAGATTCAAGGATTAATTAATCAATTGGATGAAGCCCTGTTGCTCGACAGTGAAAACTATAGAGGTTTCAAAAAGAAGCTTGAAGAAGAATTTAAGAATTCCAGTGTGAGGGAATCAAGTCATGCAGGACTGTCGTACCCTCAAGAGGCAAATGAGGTTAAAAATTGGCTTAGCTCATTCTTTGAAAAGGCTGAGCAGTCTCATCCACCTAAGTCCGATGATAGGAAAATCAACGGGATAATTTCTCCACACATAGATTTTAGAAGGGGCGGACGCTCTTATGCTCTTGCATACAGAGAATTAATTAACAGATGTGATGCAGATCTTTTTATAATTTTTGGAACCTCCCACTTTGCTGATGTACAAAACCCATTCATTCTTACTAAGAAAAACTTTAAAACTCCTTTTGGTGAAGTCGAAACAGATACTGAGATTGTGGAAAAGCTGGTTGAACGTTACGATTGGAATCTTTTTGAGGGTGAAATCACACACCGCACGGAGCATTCAATCGAATTCCAAGTTGTATTCCTTCAATACCTTTTTAGAGAGAGTAAAAAATTTAAGATAGTCCCAATTCTTTGTAATTCATTTTTTAGAATGATCCAAAATGGAGATTCACCAAAAAACGATGAAAAGATTACAGGCTTTCTTAACATTATTAGAGAAACTACAGAAATCCTTGGGAATAAAGTCTTTGTTATAGCTGGCGCAGATCTAGCTCATGTAGGACTGAAATTCGGCGACCCTGAGCCCGTATCTCAATCCACACTAACATGGATAAAACAGAGAGATCTGCTGAGCCTTTCATTCACTGAAAATCTTAACCCCGAGGGATTTTTTAATTCTATAAAAGAGGAAAAGGATAAGAGAAAAATATGCGGTCTTTCACCGATTTATGCACTTCTTTCTACTATAAAGGCAGAGAAAGGGAAAATACTGGATTACGATCAGGCCCTCGAGCCTGATACAGGCTCAGTCGTTAGCTTTGCAAGCGTGGGGTTTTACTCCTAACCAAATTCAGCCACTAAGACACAAGGCACAAAGAAAAAATATGACTTTCCAACTACTATCAGAAAGAGAAGAGGCGATTGCTCAAAAGATTGTAGATGCTGCCTATGCTGTACATAAGAAATTAGGACCAGGGTTGCTTGAAAAAGTTTATGAAGTATGTTTTTGTCATGAACTATCCAAACGAGGGTTAAAATATCAAAGGCAGGTTGATATCCCAATAATATACGATGGAATGGTATTTGATGAAGGACTACGAATAGACGTCCTGGTGGAAGACTTGATCATTTGTGAACTACAAGCGGTAGAGGAGATGAATCCTGTGTGGGAAGCTCAAATACTTAGTCACTTAAAATTGGCCGGCAAGCGTCTTGGTTTCCTTATCAATTTTAACGTGCCAGTTATCAAAGATGGAATTAAAAGAATTATTCTTTAACTTAGTGTCTTAGTGCCTTTGTGGCAGATAATTCCAATGCTGAATGACCTCTTTATAATAGACGCGCACGAAGATATAGCATATCACCTAA
>Ga0209618_1000108_pt1 | contig 17382 bp, 19 predicted proteins | sample Rifsed13ft3_FD_184007 | JGI IMG/M metagenome (GOLD analysis project Ga0209618, IMG submission 184007) | Soil microbial communities from Rifle, Colorado, USA - sediment 13ft 3 (SPAdes) (version 2) | ecosystem: Environmental > Terrestrial > Deep subsurface > Rock core/Sediment | place: Rifle... | reverse complement strand
GGCCGCCGCCTCCCAGTCCCGGCAGAGGCGGGCCAGGTAGGTGTCGCCCGGCGAGCTCTCCTCGGTCAGCACCTCGTCCCCGCGACTTCCGTAGTAACCGACGGCCGAGGCGGACAGGAACACGCGCGGGCGGCGGGGCAGGCCGGCGAGCGTCTCCGCGAGGAGTCGCGTGCCTACAATCCGGCTCGTGTAGAGGCGGATTTTCTTCGCCCGCGTCCAGCGCACGGCGGCGATGCGCTCCCCGATCAGGTTGATTGCCGCGTCAATGCCTTCCAGGGCCGCCGCGTCGATGGCGCCGGCCGCGGGATCCCAGGCCACCTGATCGGGGCCAGCGGGACGCGGGGCGCGCACCAGACGCCGGATGCGATGGCCCCGGCTCTCCAGCAGCGGAATGAGCGCAGAGCCCAGGTGCCCCCGCGAGCCGGAGATCAGGATGGTCAGGGGCTGGAACGGCCGCGCGCTCATGCGCCCGAGGAGGCGGGGAGCAGCCCACGCCGTTGCAGGGCCGCGCGGAGCATGGGCCGGAAGTCCGGCGCGTTGGTGTAGGTGCGCCGGTAGGGCTTCTCGGAGAAGGCGTTGCGGGCGGCGTGGTATTCCGCCATCGCGGTCTCCCACGAGGCTTCGCCGGCGAGCCACCGGTGCAGCGCGTCCGCCAGAAAGACGGCATGATTGGAGGCCTGCTCGATGCCGCGGGCGTGCCAGGGGTCCATGATCAGCCCGGCATCGCCCACCAGCACCCACCCTTGACCGGAGGGGACCCGCATGTAGCAGGGGATGTCGCCCGCACCGTACAGTCTGCCCACCCACTCCGCGCGCTCCAGGCGCGGGGCCAGGTGCGGCCGGGCGCGCAGCCGTTCCAGGAAGAGTCGCCGCCCATCCTGCTTCCAAGCGGGGAACTCTGCGATCGGCACGGTGATCGCCAGGAGCGTGAGTCCACCGTCGCAGGGAATGACGTAGACGAGTTCGTTCCCTCGGAAGTGATGCTCCGCCGCCGGAGGCTCCATCGGGCCGAGGCTCGCGAAGTACCCATAATACATCGCCCGGTGCACCCGCACGCTGTGCTCCACCGACGGTTCGACAGTGCGCGCGACGACAGATCGGAATCCATCGGCGCCGACCACGACCCGGGCCGTGGCCTCCTGCTCCCGATCGTTGTGCGTGAACTGGACGCCGGCCACCCGCGACCCCTCGCGCAGCAGCGCGCGCACCGCCGCCCCCTCCAGCAGCGTGACGGAGGGCTCCCGCCGGGCCCGGCGCACCAGGATCTCGTCCAGGACGACGCGGCGGATGCAAAGGACGTGGTTGAAGCCCTCCTGCCCCTCCACCGGCTCGGTAAAGGTCACGCCGTCGATATCGTTAAACATGTTGCCGAGCAGCGGGGCGCCCACCGCCTGCACGTCGTCCCAGACGCCCGCGCGACGGAATGCCAGCATGGCGGGCTCGCGGAAGAAGTGAGTGGACAAAGTATCGCTAGGGAAGGTAGCCCGGTCCAGCAGCAGCACGCGCCACCCCCGCTCGCCCAGCAGCGCCGCGGTCAGGCTGCCGGCGACACGCGCGCCGACGATGATGACATCAAAGTCCGGCATGCCGACCTCCGGGACGTGCGCCGTTCCTTTGACGCCGCCCGCGGCGACTCCTTGCGCAGGGTTCGCCGCGGGACCCGACGAAGAGCCAACGCACTCAGAGGTGCCTCTTCGTGGCTGAACTCTCCCCGGTCTGCAAGGTCTGCGGCACGCCTCTGTCGGGGATCCGCGCCATCCCGCCCCGCGTGCTCCGCGGCGTGCGGCGCTATCCCAAGAACCCCAACATGTGCAACATCTGCAGCCTCAAGCAGCTCAAGGGTGAGATCGCGGAGATCACGGTCCTGTTCGCCGACGTCCGCGGCTTCACCGAACTGACCACCGACCTCGGCCCGATGCGCACCAAAGAACTGCTGGACGAGTACTTTCGCACGGTCAGCGACATCCTCTTCGGCCAGGACGCCATCGTGGACCACTTCATCGGCGACGCGGTGGTGGCGTTCTTCAACCAGCCGATCCAGCACGAGGATCACCCGGCGCGGGCGGTGGCCAGCGCGCGGGAGATCCTGCACGCCGTGACCCACCTCAACGAGCGGTGGAAACTCCCCGAGCCGGTCGGCGTAGGCATCGGCATCAATACCGGCTTCGCCATGGTCGGAACCGTCGGGTCCTCCGATCCCAAGGACTACACGGTCATCGGGGACGTCGTGAACATCGCCGCCCGGCTGCAGGGGCAGGCGGCCGCCGGAGAGATCCTGGTCACCCACGATGTCTATGAGAAGGTCACCCCCGCCTTCCCCCACGCCCCGCAGCGGATCCTGGAACTGAAGGGCGTGAAGAAACCCGTCACCGCCCACAGCCTGCACTGAGATGCGGGCCGACCGCCCGCCGACTTCCTGAGCCCGCGCCAACGGCAGGTAGACCCGGCCGCCGGGCCGAACCCACACCACAGCCGTTCCATTCAGAACGGAGGGAGGATAAGTATGCGCGGCAGGTATTACCTAGCCCTGCTCCTGCTGGTGGTTCTGGCACTGCTGCCCGCTACGGCGGGCGGCGCGCCCGGTCGTGTCCCGCAGAACGTCCTGGTCATCGGCCGGATCATCGGCGACGTGGTGAGCCTCGACCCGGCGGAAGCATTCGAACTCACATCCACCTGGATCGACGAGCACCTCTATGAGACGCTCGTCGAGTTCAGCCGTGACTTTACCCGCGCGGTTCCTGGGCTGGCCACATCGTGGACAGTTTCAGCCGACGGCAAGACGTACACGTTCACTCTCCGGTCGGGGGTAAAGTTTCACAGCGGCAACCCGGTGGACGCCAAGGCGGTGGAATTCTCCCTGCGGCGGGCGATGCGGCTGAAACTGCAGCCCGCTTTTATCCTGACCGGGTTCATCAAGAATCCCGAAGATGTCGTCGCCATCAGCGCTAACCAGGTGCGCATCACCTTCAACCAGGTCATGCCCGAGATCTTGATGACGTGTGTGTTGTCCAACCCTGTGGCCTCCGCGGTCGATCCGGCCCTCGTGCAGAAGAACGCGACGGCGAGCGACCCGCTGGCCAACAAGTGGGTGGCCGAGAATGATGCCGGCTCCGGACCTTACATCCTGAGGCGGTGGACGCGCAACGCGGTGATTGAACTCGTGGCCTTCGACGACTACTGGGGCGGGCGTCCTCGTATGGGCCGTATCTTCGTCCAGGACATCCCCGAGCCAACGGCGCAGTTGCTGGCGCTGCAGCGCGGCGACGTCGACATGGTCACCGACCTGCTGCCGGCGCAGTTTGTCCAGGCGGCGAAGGAGGCCGGCCTGGTCGTGAAGACCAGCCCTCAATTCGCCCTGCGCTACCTGGCCATGAACGTCGGCTACGAGCCCTTCTCCAGGGTGCAGGTGCGCAACGCGGTGAAGTGGGCCATCGACTACACCGCCTTCCGGAGAATCTTTGAGGATCAGATCGACATCGGCCAGACGATCGTCCCGGCGCGTATGTTTGGCCACCTGCCCGACCGACCGTACAGCAAGAACCTCGACCGGGCGCGCGCCCTGATGCGGGAAGCCGGGTTCGAGCGAGGCTTTAAGGCCGAGTTGCTGACCGTGCCCGACCCGCCGCTGCCCGACATCGCGGCCAAGATCAAGGAGGACCTGGCACAGATCGGCATCGAGGTGGAGGTGAAGGTGCTCCGGTCCGCCGATATCCTGGCCGCCTACCGCGGCCGCACACACCAGATGGTCATCGCCCGCTGGGGCGCGGACTACCCCGACCCGGACAACCTGGCGACGGCCCTCGCCGACTTCGATGCGCGAGTGCTGGCCTACCGCAACCAGTGGGACCACCCGATCAAGCGGACGGTGCAGCAGGCCGTCCAGGAACTCGACCGGGCTAAGCGAGACGCCATGTACAGGCAGATCCAGAAAGTCGTCCTGGACGAGGGCCCGTACGTAATCATCGGCTACCCCTTGCGCCTCCTGGCCATGCGGGCCAACGTCAAGGGTCTGGACCCCTCGCCTCTGTCTGTGACATACGGAATGTGGGGAGTCGTGAAGGAGTAGTGATTCCGGAGGGGGACGGGCGGCCGTCCCCCTCCAACAGCAATGTGGGCCTACCTCGTTCGGCGCCTCCTGCTGGCCCTGGTCGCCATCTCTGGAGTCCTGGTCATCGTCTTCTTTCTCTCGCACATCATCCCCGGCGATCCCATCGCGGCCATCCTGGGACCGCAGGCCCCGGACTACGTGATCGAGGATCTCCGGCACCGCTGGGGTCTGGACCGGCCGATTCCCGAACAGTTCGTTCGCTTCGTGGGGCGGCTAGTCCGCGGTGATCTCGGGACCTCCATCGCGACCAAGCGACCGGTGATCAGCGATCTCCGCCAGTTCTTCCCGGCCACCATCGAACTGGCCACGACGGCGATCATCGTGGGCGCGCTGGCGGGGCTGGCGGTGGGAATCATTTCCGCAGTCGCCCACGGGAGCTGGCTCGACCACACGGTCCGCTTCCTCTCGTTGATCGGCCTCTCCATGCCCGTCTTCTGGCTGGGGCTCATCTTGCTGCTGGTCTTCTACTACTGGCTGGGCGTGCTGCCCGGGCCGGGCCAGCTGGACATCTTCATCGCTCGTCCGCCGAGCGTCACCGGGATGATCCTTCTAGACAGCCTGCTCGCCCGGGATTCTGTAGCCCTGCGGAATGCCCTCGGTCACCTCGTCCTCCCCGCGCTGGTCCTCGGCTCACACGCCCTGGTCGGCATCGCCCGCATCACGCGGGCCAGCATGCTGGAGGTGTTGGGGCAGGACTACATCAAGGTGGCACGGGCGAAGGGGCTGGCGGAGCGGACTGTCATCCTCCGGCACGCCCTGAAGAACGCCCTGCTGCCGATCATCACGGTCATTGGTATCTACTACGGCGGCCTGCTCGAGGGCGCGGTGCTGACGGAGACGGTCTTCGCCTGGCCGGGGCTGGGACGCTACGCCACGAGCGCGATCCTTTCGCAGGATTTCGCCGCGATCATGGGCGTGACCATCCTAATTGCCCTCATCTTCTCCCTGGCCAACCTGGTCGTGGACCTGGCCTACGGTTTCCTCAACCCCAAGATCCGCTATGAGTAGCGACGTCGCCATCGCCCGTGTCCTGGCCCAGGAGCGGGCCCGCCGACAGCAACTCGTCCGGCGCACCCTGCGCAACCCGCTCTCTCTGGCCGGCCTCATCATTATCGGGCTGCTTCTGGTGATCGCGGTCATCGCCCCGGTCGTCGCGCCCTCCAATCCGCTGCAGACCAACATCGCGCGCCGCCTGGAGGCGCCCAGCGGCGACCACCCCTTCGGCACCGACCAGCTGGGGCGCGACGTCTTCAGCCGCATCCTTTACGGCGCCCGGATCTCCCTCCGCATCGCCATCCTTACGGGGATGATCGCCACAGTGATCGGCGCGCCGCTGGGGATCGTCTCGGGCTACTTCCGCGGCCGGGTGGATGACCTGCTGATGCGCCTGACCGACATGTTCATGGCCTTCCCCCGGCTGATCCTGGCCATGGCCATCGCCGCCGCGCTCAGGCCCACCCTGGAGAACGTCATCATCGCCATCTCGCTGGCGGCCTGGCCCGCGTACGCCCGGCTGGCCCGCAGCGTCACGCTGGCCTTGCGCGAGGAGAACTTCGTCGAGGCCGCGCGGGCGCTGGGGGCGAGCTCGCTGCGCGTCCTCGGCCGGCACATCTTCCCCGGGGTGATCAGCCCCGTCGTCATCCAGGTCAGCCTGGACATGGGCGGGATCATCCTGACGGCCGCGGGATTGGGGTTCATCGGCTTCGGCGCCCAGCCCCCCACCCCGGAATGGGGCGTGATGATCGCGGAAGGACGCAACTATATCACCAGCCAGTGGTGGCTCTCCACCTTCCCCGGGATCGCCATCGCGCTCGTGGTGTTGGGGTTCAATCTGTTGGGCGACGGCATCCGCGATGTCCTCGACCCGCGCCTGCGCGGCGGCCGCTAGAGGGCCGGGCAGGACTCGCCCACCCGTCACAGAAGGAACCCCCGGCACGCGCACCGGTGTCCGATGGACAACCTGCGGGAAGAACCCGAACTCCTCTACGTGACCTGCAAGAATTGCGGCTCGCCTGTGCCCACGGGATTCCGGCTGACCTCCGCCGTGTATGAGATCGAGGTCGACCAGCAGCACGAACTGACCTGCCCCAATTGCGGAACGGTGGCCCGATATACCAAGACCACATTCCACATCCTCCCCACCACCGCCGTCGGCTAACCCGGGGCCTTCCGGCGGAAGACCCCCCGCGGGGAATCAGCGCCAGGGTGAGCGCTGCCAGTTGTCGCGGGCCCCCGGCACTGGGATCCAGCCCGGCAGCGGCACCAGCAGGCGAATGGAGAGCGCGTGCACGTAGGGTTCGTACATCCGGCGCGACTCCGCCAACCGCTGTTCCATGTCGGCGTCTTCGTGTACGGAGAGCCCCGCCTCGCGCAGCATCGTCCGCATCCGCGTCAGATCCGCGGCCGGCAGGCGGTCGGCCGGCAGGAGGGTCGGGGGGGTCTCAAAGACCTGACAGAGGTCAACCGCCGTGTGGCGGGCCATGGCGAAGGTCAGCCAGGCCTCCCGCCGGGGCGCCTCTTCGACCGCCGCGAGCACGAAGGCGCAGGTGTCCAGCACCATCGTCAGCCCGGCGAGCCAGGACTGGTTGCCGTGCTGCGAGCGGAAGTAGGCCAGCACCGGATAGGACAGATGGCTCTCCAGCAGCTCCGCGCACCACTGCTCCCATTCCCGCAGGAAGGCGGCCATCGCCGGCACGCTCTTGTCCCGGGCCAGCCGCCAGAGCAGCCCCGCGGCCGTCGGCGGGGACCCGGCCCACTCGTCGAGCATGGTGATGCGCGTCTCGCGCTGGGCGAAGGCGTTGTAGAAGACGGGCAGATAGCCGACCACGAGCGCCAGAAACCCGAAGCCGATGCCGGCCTCGGCCACCGTGACGAAGCGTGCCGCCCAGGAGCGCGGGGCGACATCCCCCAGGCCCAGCGTGAAGAAGGTCGTCCCGCTGATGTAGAGATCGGTGGCGAAGCTCACCGGCCACTCGGGATCGCTCAGTTGTGATCCCAGCCCCCAGTGGACCAGGGCAAAGCCGAAGACCAACCCGGCCGCCCAGGTCGCCAGGAGCACGATTAACAGGAGGGGGCCGTAATAACTGAGGTAGGTCTCACGGCGGTGGCCCGCGGGGAGTCGCCGCCCCACCGCGGCCCAGAACCGCCACGTGGCGCGGACCACCAGGCGGACGAGGCGCAGCCGGCGCGCCACCCGCCGCGGCAGGACGACGGCCTCGAACCCATCCCAGAGGATCACCAGGATGATGGACACGCCGGCGAGCAACGCCAGCAACCTCATGCAGCGATTATAACGAAGTCAGCCCCGACCGACCGGCCGGGGCTGAGATTCCAGTGCGCAGTCCGGCGCCCTACTTCTTCTCTCCCTCCCGCTCGACCTCCAGCGTGTAGTCGCTGGCCAGCGCCGCGAAGGCGCCGATGGCCGCCAGCAGAGGCGCGGCCAGCACGCCGACCGCGGCCACGGTCAGGGGAATCTCCATCACGGTGCGCTCCCCGTCCCGGATGATCAGCTTGCGCACGTTGCCCTCGTGCACCAGCTTCTTGATCGTCTCCACGAGCTTGTCGCCCGTCACCTGAATCCTCTCCCGCACCTGCGTCATTGTCGTCTCCCCTTTCTCAGATTCTGTCATGCGCTGAAGTAGCGCACGATGCGCACCAGGCCAAGGTAGATCAGGATCGCCGGCGCTGACTGCACGCCACGACCACGCCGACGATGACGATGGTCAGCAGCAGCGTGATCGCGTTCACCCGGTTCATCGGCTCCGCCGATTCCAGTCGCGCAGCAGCAGCGCCGCCCCAATCGCGATCAGGACGAGCGCGGGGAAGGCGTTCCCGCCGATGACGTCCTCGAGCAGAAAGGCCAAGCCCAGCCCGATCAAGATGATCGCCCCGGTGGGGAAATCCCGCCGGTGTGCGGTCGTCGGAGGCGCCGGCGGCATACCGGGCGGGGTCTCGCCGGGCGGAAACGGCGGTTCCGGGGGTATCGTCGCGGGCTCCGGCCGCCGGAGCAAAATGATCAGGCCGACGGCGATCAGAATCAGCGGCCACCACCGTCCCCACAGGCCGGACGGGAAGTACCCGAAGTTGCTGAGGAGGAAAATCAACCCTAACCCCAGCAGCACCAACCCTCCGACAACGCGGTTCGAGTCTCGGCGCTCGTCCATTAGCGCTCCTCCATCAGGGGATCAGCGGAATGCGGTCCGTGGAAAACTTTAGACCGGGCGGGGGAGGTTGTCGAGGACCTTCAGCAGCTGCCGCCCGTGCCGCCTCGCCTCTGTGCGAGCACGGACGAACGCCCTGCGGTGCTCCCGCATGCTCCGGGTCATCAGCTCCCGCTCATGCCGCAATCCATAGAGGACTTCGCGGTGAAACCTATGCTGTTCGCCAGCACCGCGGAAGCCACCCAATATGGACGTGCGGTCCGTAGGCATGTGGGCATGTCCCTCCATGCCCACGCTACCTGCTCGCGAATGCCGCCTGAATCGGGCCATGAGCTGATTCCTCTCAGGCGACCGCCTGATCCGTCCGCCGGACTACCGTTGGGCCGGGCCGCCGGCCCGCGGTTCGATGGTCACCGCGGCGGTCATATTCCAGCGCAGCCGCGCGTCCTGCCGGTCGAGCGCGATGCGCACCCGGTAGGTGATGCCCAGCCGTGCACCGAGGACGGCGGGTGGACCCTGCGAACTTACTCCAGCCGCTTCTGGAAGCGCAGCACGCTCACGGTGAAGAAGAACAAACCCAGGATGGCCAGGGGGATGATCTGATTCGTGAGTTCCAGGAAGCCGATGCCCTTCAGGATGATGCCGCGCACGATAATCAGGAAATACGTCAGCGGCAAAGCATAGCCGATCCATTGGATCACGAGCGGCATGCCCTCCCGCGGGAACATGAAGCCGGAGAGCAGGATCGTGGGCAGGAAGAGGAAGAACGAGCCCTGCATCGCCTGCCGCTGCGTGCGCGAGACAGTGGAGATCAGGATCCCCTGGCCGAGCGTCGCCAGGTAAAAGATCAGGGCGAGGGCGTAGAGCAGGACCAGGCTGCCGCGGATGGGCACCCGGAACCAGTAGGCGGCGATGAGCAGGGCCAGGGTGATGTCCACGTACCCCAGAGTGACGTAAGGGAGGATCTTCCCCAGCATCAGTTCGGTCTTGCGGATCGGCGTGGCCACCAGCTGCTCCAGCGTGCCCAGTTCGCGCTCGCGCACAATGGCCACCGCGGTGAGCATCATCGTCAGCATCTGCAGCACGACCGCCAGGAGGCCCGGCACCATGAAGTTGACGCTCCGCAGGTCCGGGTTGTACCAGGCGCGGGTGCGGATCTCCAGCGGCAGCCCGTTGTTGGGCGTCCCCGACCGGGCGAGCAGCTGCCCCACGATCTCCAGCGAGGCCACCTGACCAATCGCCTCCGCGGTGGAGAGCGCACTGCGGGCCACCAGGGGGTCCGAGGCATCCACGATGACCTGCACCTGCGCCGGCCGCCCGGCCTGCAGTGATGCGGCGAAGTCGGGCGGGATGACGATGCCCACGCGCGCCCGGCCGCCGTCGATCTGCGATTGCACCTCCCGCAGATTGGCCGCCCGGGCGGTGATGTCAAAGAAGCGCGAGTTGACGAAGCGCTGGATCAGCGCCCGGCTCTCCTGGCTCTGCGACTGGTCGAAGACGACGGTCGGCAGGTGCTCGACCTCGGTGGTGATGGCGTAGCCGAAGAGCAGCAATTGAATGACCGGCATGAGCAGCGCCAGCGCCAGGGTGCGCGGGTCGCGCACCAGCTGGACGAATTCCTTGATGATGATGGCCGCCAGGCGCCTACGCACGGCCGGCTCCCGCGTTTGTCCCGGCGGCTTCCCGCTCGGGTTCCACCAGCGAGACGAAGACGTCCTCCAGCGAAGGGCCGCGCTCCGCGATCCGCCGCACCTGCACGCCGTGCGCCCGCAGCGCCGCGGCGACCTGCGGCGCCGCCGCGCGGGGATCGTCCACCACGGCGTGGATGGCTACTCCGTGGAGCGCCGCGTCCCGCACCGCGGGGACACCCCGCAGCGCCGCCAGCGCCTCCATCCAGGGATCGGCCAGCACCTCCAGCAGCCCACCGCGCATCGCCGTGGCCTTGATCTGCGCCGGGCTCCCCTGGGCGATGATGCGGCCGCCGTGGATGAAGCCCAGGGTCGTGCAGTGTTCCGCCTCATCCATGTAGTGCGTCGTCACGAGGACGGTCGTCCCTTCGTCGGCGAAGCGGTAGATCAACTCCCAGAACTCACGCCGCTGTACGGGGTCGGTGCCCGAGGTGGGCTCGTCCAGCAACAGGAGTTCGGGCCGGTGCAGGATGGCGCAGCCCAGGGCCAGTCGCTGCCGCCACCCGCCGGAGAGCGTCCCCACCAACTGCCGTTCCCGGCCCAGCAGCCCCGCCTGCTCGATCCAGGCGTGCACTTCGTGCCGCCGCTCGTCGGCCGGCAGGCCGTAGATGCGGCCGTAGAAGTTCAGCAGTTCGCCGACGGTGAGGTCATCGTACATACTGGAACGCTGCCCCATGTACCCGATGCGCTCCTTGATTCCCTCGGGGTCCCGCCGCACGTCAAGGCCCAGCACCCGCACCGTCCCCTCGCTGGGCGGCATCAGGCCGCAGAGCATCCGGATGGTCGTCGTCTTGCCAGCGCCGTTGGGGCCGAGGAATCCGAAGATCTCGCCCCGGGCAATCGTCAGGTCAATGTGGTCCACGGCGACGAAGGCGCCGAAGCGCTTCGTCAGCCCGCGGGCTTCGACGGCCGGGTCGTCGACCGGTGCGCGCGCCGCCATCACACCCTCCGCGCCGTCATCAGCGAGACGAAGACATCCTCGAGCGAGGGCTCGATCGGACGGATCTCCTGCACCGTGATGCCCGCCGCCGCCAACCGCTCCCGGATGCGGGGCGCCGCCGCCGCGTCGGAGACCAGCAGGTGCAGGCTCTCTCCAAAGACGGTCCCCTGGCGCACCTCGGGCATCAGCCGCGCCGCGGCCAGGGCCGCCCGCCGCGGCGCGGCGACGATCTCCAGGAGGACGCCCTCCAGTTGCGCTTTGACCGCCGCCGGCGGCCCGACGCTGAGGATCCGCCCCTGGTGCATCAGCGCCACCCGCGTGCAGCGCTCCGCCTCGTCCATGTACGGGGTGGCGATGACCACGGTCTTTCCCTGCTGGTTGAGCTCGTAGAGGATCTGCCAGAACTCGCGGCGCGAGACCGGGTCCACGCCCGTCGTCGGCTCGTCCAGCAGCAGGACCTCCGGTTCGTGGATCAGCGCCGCGGCCAGCGCCAGCTTCTGCCGCATCCCCCCGGAGAGGTACTCCGCCTGCCGCCGCGCGAATGGGGCCAGCCGGCTGAAGGCGAGCAGGCGCTGCGTGCGCTCGGCGATCGCCGCGCGCGGCAGCTCGTACGTCTCGGCGATGAACCGCAGGTTCTCCAGCACGGTGAGGTCGCGCCACAGCGCAAACGACTGCGGCACGTAGCCGATCGACGCCTTCACCCGCTCCGGTGCGGTGCGGATGTCCGCGCCCGCGATGCGTGCCGTACCCGCGCTGGGTTCCAGAATCGCGCAGAGCAGGCGGAAGAGCGTGGTCTTCCCGGCGCCGTCCGGCCCGAGCAAACCGAAGACCTCGCCGCGGGCGATCTCCAGGGAGACGCCGTCCACCGCCACGGTCTGCCCGAAGCGCCTGGTCAGCCCTTCGACGACGATCATTTGCTGCCTTGCGTGGTCTCCCGGTTGGCCGCGGTGCGGATCACCGCGTCCGCCGGCATGCCCGGCTTGAGGAGGTGGCCGGGGTTGGGGATGGTTACCTTCACGGCGAAGACGAGCTTCACCCGCTCCTCCTGCGTTTGGACGTTCTTCGGTGTAAATTCCGCCCGCTGCGCGATCTCGGTGACGGTACCGGTGAAGGTGCGGCCGGGGAACGCGTCGGTCTGCACCTCGACCGCCTGCCCCAGCCCGACCTTTCCCAGATGCGGCAGGGGGATGAAGAGCCGCACCCAGACCGCGTCGAGGTCGGCCACGGTGAGGATGGGCGCGCCGGCGGCGACGATCTCTCCTGCGCTGGTGTGCTTGGCGATGACGACGCCGTCGATCGGCGAGGTGACGATCAGGTTCTGTTGCTGCGTGAGGAGCAACCGGACGCCGGCTTCGGCCTGCGCCACCTGCGCGGCCGCGGCGGCCACGTCCGCGCGGCGCTGGGCCAGCGTCTCCTCCCCGGCGCGGGCCGTGCGCAGCGTCGCCTCGGCCTGCCGCACCTGCGCCCGCGCCGCGGCGACGTCACGCTCGCGAATCTCCACCTGCTTGAGGTTGACGCGCGCCAGCTGCCGGGCTACCTCCGCCTGCCGCACGACCTTCAGCGACGCCTCGTACTGCGCGCGGGCGGCGTCGTGGGCGGCGCGGGCAGCGTCCACCTGCTGCGCGCTGATCGCGCCGTCCCGGTAGAGGGCCTGCAGGCGGGCCAGGTCGCGCGCGGCCTTGTCGCGGTTCACCTTCGCCGCTTCGCTGTTGGCGCGCGCCGTCTCCAGCGCCGCCTCCGCCTGGCTCACCCCCTCGGCGACCTGCCGCGCGGTGAGGTCTCTCGTCTCCTCCGCTTGCTCCAGACGGGTGCGCGCCGCATCGACCCCCGCCTCCGCCTGGGCGATCTGCGCCTCCAGCAGCCGCTGCTGCAGCGCCAGCGCGGACTGCGCCTGGGCCAGCCGGGCGCGCGCCGCGTCCACAGCCGCCCGCGCCTGATCGATCTGCGCCAGCAGTTCGCGCCCCTCGATCGTCACGAGCGGCGTGCCGGCGCGCACGATGTCGCCCTCGGCGGCGTGCAGCCGCAGAATGCGCCCGGGGATCTTGCTGGCGGCGCTGACCTGTGAGGCCTCGATCGTGCCGGAGGCCGTGAGCACATCGGGGTTGGCGCGGTCGTTGCGCAGATAGACGATCCCCGCCCAGATCCCCGCCGCGACCGCCAGCAGCGGGATGACGATGCGCAGGCGGGCCACCGCGCGCGACCGATTGTGTGACGACGCCATGGGTTTTGTCTCCCGCTCCATGTTAGCGGATATGGCGCGCCCGGGAAGACTTCTGGCGCTCGGTTTCCGCACCTGGCCGCGAAAATCGGGCCTGCGCCCGATGCCCTCACCGACCCTCAAGGGATACGGTCACAGGCGAAGGAATTACTAGTGAATCCACATCTCTGGGGGCGTCCGCCCTCGGTTGGGAGGAGCACCATGGGACGGCGATGGATCCCGTTGATGCTGGCCGTGGCCATCGTCCTGCAGGTGGCGACGCTGGCCCCCGCACCGTCACTCGCTCAGGGGAGAACGGTGACGTGGAAGTTCACGCTGGACTTCTTGATCCAGGGGCCGCAGGCACCCTTTGTGATCGCCCTGGAGAAGGGCTACTACGCGAAGGAGGGGATCAACCTCACGATGGACCGCGGGTTCGGCTCGGCGGACGCGGTGACGAAGATCGCCAGCGGCGCCTACGACCTGGGGTACGCGGACATCAACTCCATGATCGAGTTCAACGCGCGCAACCCGGGCAAGGAACTGGTCGCCATCGCCATCCTCCTCAACTCGCCGCCCTTCGCCATCCTGACGCTGCGGCGGGAGAACATCCGATCGCCGCAGGATCTCGTCGGGAAGAAGCTGGGCGCGCCGGTGGGCGACGCGCCCCGCCGTCTGTTTCCCGTCTTTGCCCGCGCGGTGGGCATCCACCCGGACTCCGTGGAGTGGGTGAGCATGGACGTGCCGCTGCGCGAACCCTCGTTGATTCGCGGCACGGTCAACGCGATCACGGGCTTCTACTTCACGGCGTTCATTAACCTGAAGGCCGCGGGGGTCCGGCCGGACGACATCGTCGCGTTCCTCTACAGCGACTACGGCCTGCCGCTCTACGGCAACGCCGTCATGGTGCCGAAGACCCTGCTGGACCGGGAGCCGGCCGCGGTGCGCGGGTTCCTCAAGGCGTTCATCGAGGGCGTGAAGGATTCGATCAACGACCCGTCGGGAGCTATCGCCGCAATCAAGAAGCGCGACCCGCTGATCAATGAAAGCGTGGAACTGGAGCGCCTCCTCCTGGCGCTGCGGTCGAACGTCCTGACGAGAGAGGTCGCGGCGGACGGGTTCGGCGGGGTGCGCGCGGAGCGGCTGGCCCGGGCGATCGACGCGGTCGCCGAGTCGTTCGGTCTGCCCACCAGGCCCAAGTGGTATGAGGTGTTTAACGGCAAGTTCCTGCCGCCGAAGAAGGACCGCATGCTCCCGGCGCTGCGATAATGAGAAGTCGGGGCGGGGAACCTCGCGGTCATCCCCGCCCCAGCATTTCTCCCTCTTGAGACCGGCCCCATGAACGCCGCCGCCACGGACTCCTTCGCGGTCCTGGATCACGTCAGCGCCAGTTACGAGCATGAGGGACAGGTCGTCGCCGCGGTGGAAGAGGTGAGCCTGACCGTCCCGCAGGGCGCGTTCGTGGCCGTCACCGGTCCCAGCGGCTGCGGCAAGACCACCCTCCTGAAGTTGCTTGCCGGCCTGCTCCGGCCGACCGGCGGCGAGGTCCGCGTGGGCGGCGCGCCGGTGCGCGGCCCGCAGAAGAACGTAGGGATGGCCTTTCAGAACCCCATCCTGCTCCCGTGGCGCCGCACGCTGGACAATGTGCTGCTGCCGTTAGAGATCGTCGAGCCGCACAAGCGCCGCTTCCGTAGCCAGCGATCGGAGTACGTCGCCCAGGCCAACGCGCTGCTAGCGTCGGTGGGAATTGAGGGATTCGGCCACCGCCACCCCTGGCAGATGTCCGGCGGACAGCAGCAGCGGGTCAGCCTCTGCCGCGCCCTGATCCACCATCCGGAACTCCTGCTGCTGGATGAACCCTTCGGCGCGCTGGACGCCTTTACGCGCGAAGAACTCTGGCAGGTGCTGCAGAAGCTCTGGCTGGAGCGCCGGTTCACGGTGGTTCTCGTGACACACGACCTGCGGGAGGCCATCTTCCTGGCCGACATCGTGTACGTGATGAGCCCCCGCCCCGGCCGCCTGATCCATCAGGCCGGCGTGCCGCTCCCCCGGCCCCGCACGCTGCCGGACACCTTTACGCCCGGGTTCACGGAGACCTATCTGGAAATCCGCCGGCGCATCGGCGACGGGAGGCCGGCATGAAAAGATGGGGCCGCTGGAATGAGTGGCTGCCCCCGGCCCTGGTCATCCTGGCCACCTTCATCCTCTGGGAGGTGCTCGTCACCGTGCTGCGCATTCCGGTCTTCATCCTGCCGGGACCGCGGGCGGTGTGGGCGGCGTACTTGAAGTGGCAGGGGGCGATCTGGTTCAACGCCGGGCAGACCCTCTACACGACACTGGTCGGGTTCGGGCTCGCGCTGGCCGGGGGCATGGGCCTGGGCCTGGCGATCGGCTACTCCACGCTGGTCTACCGCGCGCTCTACCCGTTGCTGGTAGCCTTCAATAGCGTGCCCAAGGTGGCGATTGTGCCGGTGCTGGTGATCTGGTTCGGCATCGGCACCATCCCGGCCATCCTCACGGCGTTCCTGATCTCGTTCTTCCCGATCGTCGTGAACGTGGCGACGGGCCTAGCCACGCTGGAGCCGGAACTGCAGGACGTGCTCCGCTCGCTGGGGGCCACGAAACGCGAAATCTTCACCAAGATCGGGATTCCCCGTTCCCTCCCCTACTTCTTCGCCTCGCTGAAGGTGGCGGTGACGCTGGCCTTCGTCGGCGCCGTGATCTCGGAGACGGTGGCGGCGAATCGGGGAATCGGTTACCTGATGATCGCCGCCAGTTCCCGCTTTGACGTGCCGCTGGTCTTCGCCGGGCTCGTCGTCGTGGCGGCGATGGGCGTCGCGCTCTTCGTCATCTTCGCCGTGATCGAGCGGCAGTTGACCGGCTGGGCCTACCGCGGGCAGGCCCTCTAACCCGCGGGTGCTACGGCATGAGCCTGAAGGGTTGCCGACCGTAGAGCCGGTAGGCAGAGAACCCCCGCCGGTCCAGCGTGAAGACCTGGTCTACGTGGAGATCCTCCGCCAGGGCCACGAGCGTGGCGTCGGCAAAGTCCATAGGCACGTCCGCATACTGCTCCATCAACGCCGTGACCCGCCGCAGGCTTTCTAAGGAGGCGGGCACAAGTTGGAACGCGCCACGGAGGAAGAACTCCAGGCAGGCCTCCTGGATGCTCCAGGCCTGACCAACGAGATGCAGCGTCTCTGTGAGGACGGCTTCCGTGGTGAGAATCGCCCCCTCCCAGTTCCGCAGGACCTCGGCGCATTCGGGGTGGCGGCGGTCACCGCGATGAACGATGGCGACGAAGGGACCGGTATCAAGAATCAGTGGAGCGGCCATGCCGCAGCCGGCTGATCAGGTAGTCACGGTGACGTTCACCAAGATCGGGGATGCCGAGATCCGCGATCCCGATCAAGTCTCGCACCAGATCGATCGGTCGGACGACCGCAGTTTTGCCGGGGCTCTCCAGGAATTGCTCAAGGGCGAGACGCACTAACTCCGATCGCCTTCGCCTGGACTGACGCGCCAGGCGCTCGAGCTTCCTCGCCAGCCCGGCCGGCAGCCGGACGGTCAACTGCTTCTCCACGGGACAGCCCCCAAACTGCACTGTAATGCATTGCAAGGCAGATGGCAAGAATGGGCTTCAGGGCGGCAGACCCCGCTTCCCGCTCAGCGGACGAGCAGGCGCGCCCGTCGTTCGTCGTTCGCGGGAACTACGCCGCTTCCGCCGCCGTCGCCAGCCAAGTCGTCACTTCGGCCAACGCGGGGACCCGGCCGGTGCACTTCAGGTCGCCGTTGACCCGGACGGCCGGCGTGAAGACCACTCTCTGCAGCGCCATCTCCTTCGGGTCGCGGATCTCGTTCAGCGTAGCCTCCAACCCTAGCATCTGTAGGGCGTCTCGCACCGTGCGGATGGTGGCCTGGCACTTCGCGCAGCCCGGACCGAACACCTCAACCGTGATCACGACTGCCCCTCCCTCCTCCGTATCGCCTATCCAAAGATGAATTTCCCGGCAAACCAACCGCTGATGGTGCCCAGGACGATGATTGTGCCGACATAGACGATCGCTTTCTTCGCCCCAAAGACCCGGCCGATCGCCAGCCAGTTCGGCAGGCTCAGTCCCGGCCCCGTGAGAAGAAGCGCCAGCGCGGGCCCCTTGCCCATGCCGAGGCCGAGCAGCGTGTGCACGAACGGCGCCTCGGTCATGGTGGCGAAGTAGCTGATGCTGCCCAAGAGCGTGGCGAAGAACGACGCCAGCAGTCCCGAGCCGCCCAGATAGGTCTCGATCCAGGCA
>Ga0209618_1000107_pt1 | contig 17518 bp, 11 predicted proteins | sample Rifsed13ft3_FD_184007 | JGI IMG/M metagenome (GOLD analysis project Ga0209618, IMG submission 184007) | Soil microbial communities from Rifle, Colorado, USA - sediment 13ft 3 (SPAdes) (version 2) | ecosystem: Environmental > Terrestrial > Deep subsurface > Rock core/Sediment | place: Rifle... | reverse complement strand
CCGGTCCGCCAGCAGACCGACGGCGGCATCCGTCAGCAGCTCGACATCACGCCGGATCCCATCCCCCCCTCGATGTCTCCCCCTCCCCCCTGATCCGCGGCGAATCTCGTAGCGGAGCACCCGGAGGGGATAGGCGTGCTCCAAGGCCTCGATCGGCGTGTTCCGCGTATTGGTCATATGGGTCTGCACCGCATCCACGCCGTCTCGCGTCGGCCGCGCCCCCATCCCTCCGGCGATGGTTTCATAATAGGCGAAAGGTCGCCCCCGCTCACGATCGGTGCCCCCGATGACCAGGTTGCTCATCGTCCCGGCGCTTGCCGCGGGGATCCGATCGGGCAGGGCCTGAGCCAACGCCCCCAGCAGCACGTCCACAATTCGCTGAGACGTCTCGACATTCCCGCCCGCCACGGCCGCCGGAGGTCGGGCGTTGACCACGCTCCCTTCCGGCGCAATGACGGTCAGCGGGACCATGCAGCCCGCATTGGAGGGGATGTCAAAGTCCACGAGACAACGGAAGACGTAGAAGACCGCGGACAGGGTCACGGCATAGACGGCATTCACGCTTCCCGCGACCTGCGGAGAGGTGCCGGAAAAATCGACGACCGCCTGGCCTCCCTTGACGGTGACGGCCACCGCGATCCGAATAGGCTCAGCAGTCACGCCGTCATCATCCAAGTAGTCTTCAAAGCGGTAGCAGCCCTCCGGGATCCGCCGGATGGCCTCGCGGGTCATCCGCTCGGCATACGCCTTCAGTTCCTCCGTATAGCGGCGCGTCTCGGCGGCCCCGGAGCGCGCGACGATCTCGAGCAGCCGCCTCCGTCCCGTCTCGTTCGCCGCCAGTTGGGCCTCGAGATCCCCCTCCCGTTCCTCCGGCGTCCGGACATTCGCCAGGAGCAGATCGAACACGTCCCGATTGAGATCCCCTCCCTTCACGAGAGTCACCGGCGGAAGCCGAATGCCTTCTTGAAAAATCTCCGTGGCCACGCCCATGGAACCGGGGGCCATCCCTCCCACGTCGGCGTGATGGGCCCGGTTCGCGACAAAGAAGAGGGGGGAGGAGGTGTCCTCGCCGAAGACAGGGGAGATGAGGGTCAGGTCCGGCAGATGCGTCCCTCCCCGGTACGGATCGTTGAGGATGATGGTATCGCCACGACTCATCGGCCTTCCCTCCATGGCGGCCTTCACCGCCAAGGGCATCGAACCGAGATGCACGGGGATGTGGGCGGCCTGCGCGATCATCTCACCCCTGCCGTCAAAGATGGCGCACGAGTAATCACGCCGCTCCTTGATATTGGCCGAGTGTCCGGTCCGACACAGCGCCACCCCCATCTCCTCAGCCACCGAGGCGAAAAGATTCTTGAAGACCTCCAGCTTGATGGGATCGGTGCTGGGCGTCATCGGGGCCCCCCCCTGGTGAGCACCAGATTGCCCCGCCTGTCCACTGTGCCCTCCCATCCGGGGGCTAGAAACGTGGTGGCGCTCATCTCCACCACCAGGGCCGGCCCCGCACACCGGTTCCCCGCCCTGAGCGCCTCCCGGGCAAAGACCGGGGCCGTGACCCACTCGTCGTCGAGAAACACGCGTCTCTCGCCGACGCAGGCGGTTCCCGGATCCGCCGATCCCTCCTCCACAGTTGCGAGGGGCGGCTTCTCGACCCCTCCTTTCACCCGGAGGCGCACGGTCACGATCTCGGTCTCACGGGCCGGATTAGCATAGCCGTAGCTTTTCCGGTGCAAATCGTGAAACCGGGAGAGGAAGTCCTGTTCGCACGGGACGCGAAGTTCGTAGGACTGCCCGAGGTAGCGCATGTCCAGCGCGGCCTCGGTGGTGATCGACTCTTCATCCAGCCCCTCGTCCTTCATCTCTCTGAAGCCCTGCTCCTTCAGGAGACTGACGACGGCCTGGAGCTCCTCGAAGCTGGTACTCACGGTGCTCCGCAAGAGGGTCTTGGCGTAATCCTTGACGACGTCGGCCACCAGCATCCCGTAGGCCGACAGCAGCCCCGCGTGCGGCGGAATCAGCACCCGGGGCATGGACAAGGATTGGGCCAGCGCGCACGCATGCAGACCTCCCGCCCCGCCGAAGGAGACCAGACAGAACTCCCGGGGATCATGCCCCCGCTCCACGGAGATCACCCGGATGGCCTTTTCCATGGTGGCATTGGCCACCGTGACGACCCCCTCTGCCAGTCGCAACGGGTCCATGCCGACCTGTCGCGCGAAGGCCGCCATCACCGCCCCGACCCGCTCTAGGTCGAGTCGCATCTTCCCCCCCAGGAATCGATCCGGGTCGAGTCGCCCCAGCGTGAGGTGGGCGTCGGTGACCGTAATCTGCTCTCCGCGACCATAGCAGACCGGTCCGGGATCGGCCCCGGCGCTCTGCGGGCCCACGCGCAGGGCTCCCCCTTCATCGATCCACACCAGCGATCCACCGCCCGATCCCACGGTGTGGATGTCGAGGAGGGGAATCCGGAGCGGCAGGCCCCCGACCTCGGCCTCGGTGGTCACCCTGAGATCGCCGTCGACGAGGGCGACATCAGTCGAGGTCCCGCCCATGTCAAAGGTGATCACCTTGTCACATCCCGCGTCTCGCGCAACGGCGGTGGCCCCCACCACGCCGCCGGCGGGACCCGAGAGGATCGTCCGGACTGCCTCCTGGCGGGCGACGGCCGCGGAGATGCTTCCGCCATTCGACTGCATGATCCTGAGCCGTCCTTTCCCGACCGCCTCCTCGAGCCGGCCGAGGTAGCGCTCCATCAAGGGTGAGACGTAGGCGTTCACCACGGTGGCGACGCACCGCTCGTACTCTCGGTATTCGGGAAGGATCCGGTGAGAGGCGGAGACCGGAATCCCGAGCGGCAGGGCGCGCTTCAGGACCCGGGCCTCGTGACTCGGGTTCGCATAGCAGTGGAGCAGACAGATGGCGATCGACTCGACCCCAACCGAGGCCAGGTCGCTTAGGATGGAGGTCACGCCATCGTCCTCGAGGGGCTCCAGCACCCGTCCCCGGCAATCCACTCGTTCTCGGATTCCGAAGCGGAGGGCGCGGGGGACGAGGACCGGTGGCCGATCGACCATGAAATCGTAGAGACGGGGCCGATCCTGGCGGCCGATCTCCAGCAGATCCTCGAACCCGGCGGTGGTGATCAAGGCAACCCGCGCCCCCTTCCCCTCGAGCAGCCCGTTGGTCGCCACGGTCGAGCCGTGAACGATCTGATAGCTCTCCTCAGCCAACGCCTCCTGCGCAATCCCCTGCAGCACGGCCCCGGCCGGATCGACGGGAGTCGAAAGCACCTTGTGAGTCCAGAGTCTCCCATCGGCGAGAAAGACCAGGTCGGTGAAGGTGCCCCCGACGTCCACGCCAACCTTCATCATCCGCCTTCCTCACGATTGGTCCCGGAGGTGTACTGCCACAGCCTGCGTAAGAGTATACCGAGGGCTGCGGACATCGTCTAGTGCCGTTCCAACCCGCGCAGGACGAGAACCGGGAGCGGCTTACAGGAGTGGGTGGGCGAGCTCTTTGTCGCGGAGATCGGTAATGAACATGTGGCCGGGGGCATGGGTGATCATCAGCTCCGGCCTGGCATGCATGGCGACCGCCTGCGGAGTGACACCGCACGCCCAGAAGACCGGAACCTCCCCCGAATGGATCGAGACCCGGTCACCGAAGTGGGGTCGGCTCAGATCCGCAATGCCGATCGCCTCGGGCTCGCCCACATGGACTGGGGCTCCATGGGCCAGCGGAAAGTGAGCGGTTACCTCGACCGCTCGAGGGATCAGGGGGGGCGGGATCGGGCGCATGGAAACCACGAGCGGTCCGCTCAAGGTCCCGGCCGGCCAACAGGGCCGATTGGTGATATACATCGAGACGTTCTTCCCTTCCTCCAGATGGCGGACCGGAACGCCCGCTCGCTGAAGGGCGACATCGAAGGTAAAGCTGCAACCCAAGAGAAAGCCCACCAGATCATCCCGCCAGATCTCACGGAGATCGGTCAACTCCCGCTCCAACGTGCCGCCCCTGTACACGCGGTATCTCGGGAGATCGGTCCTGAGATCGGTGCCCGGCGCAGTCGTCCTGGGTTCCGGATCACCGGGATCGGTCACCTCCAGGAGAGGACAGGGCTTGGGGTTGCGCTGACAGAAGAGGAGGAAATCGTAGGCCAAGGCTTTTGGGAGAACCACCAGGTTGGCCTGAACGTACCCGTCGCAGCAGCCGGCCGTAGGGCCCTGCCACTCACCGATCCGGATCTTTTCCCGCATCTCTTTCGGATGAAGCCCGGACGCTTGAGGCATCGTGGCCTCCCGGGGCCCACGTGTGGTCAGTGTAACCTCTTCACGCGACAGGCGAGGCACCCCGGCTCACCCGATGGTCACAAGAGTGGACCGGCGCCGATGGCGCAGGTGTTTTTTCGAGGAACCAGTAACCCCTGAAGGAGAGAAAAGGAGGGACTTGGTACGAGGACTACGGCGAGCGTCTAAGGTTTGCGGCCTGCGTTCGGGGCCGCACCGGCGGCACCGCCGCCGCCTCCCACCAAGCAGAGATCCGCTTGGACCGTGTCACCACTGCCCGCCTGGTGTACACATCGAAGAGGCTCTGCGCACATTCGGGGCAGTAGGCGCCGCCCTCAGGAGTATACCCGCAGGCGGGGCAGCAAGGGTCCCCGCAGTGCAGACAGCCCCACTCCTCTATCACTGACCGAATCCCCTCTCCGCATCCACACGTCCGAACCATCGACCCCTCCTCAGGCATCCTGCCACATGGCGACGCGTCCAAAATAAAAAGCCACGGAGCGCTTGCCCTCTGCCCCGTGGCGAATCGAAGAACCCGCAGTCAAGGCGCTACGGGCCGTCCGCCGGGGGGCAGAGGCCACGTACACCCACTACGGCCATCTGAATCATTCGAGTCACCGATAATCTCCTATTGCGTAGGACTTTTTATACGATGCCCTGCGCCCCCTGTCAAGTATTATTTCTGTCCGTTCCGGCTCCTTGCTCAATGCGCGAAGCACCCCGGGGGACATCCGCCACCGGCTCAGGAACGAGCGCGCGAGATGGCCTTGTGCGCGTACTCCGAGGCGGCGCGGATCAGCGCCTCGAACAGCTTCAGGTGGCGGAGATCACTGGCTGCCAGCCGCTCGGGATGCCAGTGCACCCCGAGGACAAACGGACGGCCTGCCATTTCGATTCCCTCGATCATGCCGTCGGGCGAGACGGCGCTGACCCTGCACGCCTGGTCGAGCCGCTTGATCAATTGATGATGATGGCAGTTGACCGGCACGGTCTCTTCCCCGATGATCTGGTGCAGGACGGTCCCCGGCATCAGTCGCACCGATGGTGTCGCTCCGCTCTGTTGCCACGCGCCGGCATGCCCTGCATCGGCGCGCTCGCAATACGACAGATCCTGATACAGGCTCCCCCCTGAAGCCACGGCGATGAGCTGCATCCCCCGGCAGATACCCAAGACCGGCATCCCCCGCTCGAGGGCTCCGCGGAGGAGCGCCATCTCAAACCGGTCCCGCTGTTCGTCGATGGCGCCGCACTTCTCAAGGACGATCTCGCCGTACAAGGAGGGATGGATGTCCTCTCCCCCTGAGAAGAGGAGCCCATCAGCGGAATCGAGATACCGCTGAGTGAGATCGGGATCGGTTCCGACCGAGGGCAGAACATATGGGGTCCCACCCGCCTCCGCCACGCACCAGGCGTAGGTCGTCCGGACCCTGTCGTACTGCGGCCCCGCCTGCTCGCCCGGGGGATATCGTTCACTGGTAATGGAAATTCGAGGCCGCTTCACTCTTCTCACCCCGTGGGCCCTGTCGCATGCCTCAGTACCCGGCCTCCTCGTGCACCGGTGTGCTCACCCTCCTCCACCGTGATCGCCCCGTTCACCAGGACATAGCGGATCCCGTCCGGGTACTGGAGCGGCTCTTCGTAGGTCGCCCGATCCCGGACCCCCTCGGGGTCAAAAAGGACGAGATCGGCATGAGTGCCGGGGGCGATCAGGCCGCGATCGGTCAGGCCGAAGCGTCGGCAGGGGTCAAAGGTCATCTTCCGTATGGCGGTAGGAAGATCGATCAGGCGCTTCTCGCGCACGTACATCCCGAGAACCCGGGGAAAAGTCCCGAACGTGCGAGGGTGGGGCCGGCCCCGGCCCAGCGGACCGACGGCGGCCCGGGTCCCGCTATCCGAGGCCACCATGACATACGGGCGGGTCAGGATCTGCTCAAGATTCTCCTCGGACATCGTGAAGAAGATCGCGTCCACCCGCGCCTCTTCCTCTCCGAGGAGATCCCAGACGAAATCGACCGGGTTTTTTCCGGCCAGGGCCGCCGCCTCATGAACCCGCAATCCCTCGTACCGCCTGTTCTCCGGACGGGTCACCTCGGCGATCATCACGCGGTCCCACCGCCGGTCGACGAGCTCCCGGTCCAGCCGCTCTCGGAGCGTCGCATCCCGCAATCGAGCCACCTGCTCGACGCGGCTCCCCTCGAGCGCCCACGACGGCAGGACCGCCTGCAGTCCCGTGTTCGAAGCGGTATAGGGATAGCGGTCCGCGCACACATCCTGGCCGCGCGAGCGCGCCTCTTCAATGAGCCCGAGCGCCCCCCGGAGCTTCCCCCAGTTCCGCTCGCCCGAGGTCTTGAGATGGGAAATCTGGAGGGGGACTTGCGCCCGGTGAGCGACATCGAGAATCTCCCGAATCGCCTCGAGGAGCTCGTCCCCCTCGCTGCGCATGTGGCAGGCGAGCAGACCCCCCTCTTCCCGAGCGACCCGTGCCAACCCCACGAGCTCCTCGGCCGAGGCAAAGCAGGCCGGGGCGTAGATGAGGCCGGTGGAGAGGCCTAACGCCCCCTCCTGCATCCCCTGCCGGACCGCCTGAAGCATCGCCGCCATCTCCACCCCGTCGGGTGGTCTTGCGGCTCCCCCCATGACGGAGCCGCGAATGGTATTGTGGCCGAGGAGCAGACCGAAGTTGATGGAGGGCCCCTCGGCGGCCACCCGTGCGAAATACTCCTGGACCCCGTGCCATCGGGTGTCGAGACCGTACACCTCCCGATAGGTCTCAGCCCGGTCCTCTCCCCACGCTCCCCAGATCGGCGCCGCCGAATAGCCGCAGTTGCCCCCGATCTCCGTGGTGACCCCCTGGCGCACGGCGCTCTCCGCCCTCGGATTGAGCAACAGAAAATAGTCCGAGTGAGAGTGCACATCCACAAAACCGGGACAGGCGATGAGGCCTTGCGCCCGAATGACGCGTCGGCCTTGCGCTTCGGGGATCTTTCCCACGGCGGCGATCCGATCCCCGTGAACCGCAATGTCCCCTGCCAGCGGCGGGGAACCACTGCCATCCACGATGCTCGCACCCGCGACGATCAGATCAAACATGATTGCCTCAGTTTCGATGACCCTTGACCGGGTTCATGGGGTTTGTTGGATCACGAACCACTCTTCCGGGCGACGCGCCCCCGGTGCTCCCACACATCCACGACCGCCCCATCGGGGGCGCGGAGCGTTGCGGTATCCCCGTCGTTGTTCCAGATGGGGCCCTCGGACTGCCAGTACAGAACGACCTGCTTGCGGGGATCGGTGAGGTTAACCCCCCGCCCACTCAACAGGAGGACCGAATAACCCGGCTTGAGCGCCAGAGTCGGGAAGGTGTACCGGTGCCCGTGACGGTCAGCGAGGCCAAAGCCGCCGATGTCCACCACCTCATCGATGACATTGGCAATCCGGATGTATTCCCCGGTTGGATCGGATCGATCATCCCCCGGGGGGTTGGCCTGGAGGGAGGTGATCTTCAACGGACCCGTGAGATGTCGCCAGATCCCCCGCCTGGCAGCCCGCGCCTGACGCTGCAACTGCACAAATTGATCGTAGTGTCTGAGGTTCGGCGGAATCACCAAGAGATGGGCGAGCCCCTCTTCGATCAATCGCGCATTGACCATCTCCCCACCGACATAGACATAGAAGAGCAGACGATGGTACCGATCCTCCAGCTCCTGATCCGGCTCGAGCCTCACGCGCCTCCCCTCGGTCAGGCGTCGGTTGACCGCGGTCGCTTCGGCGGAGTAGGCTTCACCTCGTTCAGGGGCATTGATCCCCAGATACCGGATCCGCCTGCCATCTTCCAGGACGGCCGTGTCCCCATCGATCACCGAGCGGATGGTCGCGACCCGCCCCTGCGACGCCCCGGCTGCCGGGCGGAGGAGGAGTACGAGGAGCGCGAGGGCCAGCGTCCCCCTTCGCCAGCTAGAGGAGTGGAATCCGCCCACGGTATCGCTCCTCCAGTCGACGGTTGTGCTCATCCCCTCCGGGAAGATTGGCGCTCATATAGACCGGCGGGCTCAGGCCCTCGCTGAGATACCGCTCTACCACGCCGGAGAAGAGGCGGTTCATCAGAAAGGCCCCGGCGACAACTGATGTGGGGCCAACCTTGCCCTCCCACCCGACATAGGCCACGGCGGCGTCCCCCTCCTCCCCGCAATTGTCCAGGCACAGATCGGCCACTTCAAAGAGGCGCTTGCCACTGGCGTGCCGGGCCGGGACCGCCGTCGAGTGGGTGAGCGACGTCAGGGCAATCACGAAAAGCCCCCGCCGCTTGGCCTCAATGGCCATCTCGACCGGGACCGCGTTGATCCCGGAGTTGGAGATCACGATCAAGACCTCGCCGGGCCGTAGGTCGTGGCGATCCAAGAGGATCACGGCCACTCCGGGGACCCGCTCCATCCTGCCACTGATGGCCGGAGGGGTGAGCGGAGACAACATCACTTCGTGAATCAGGTTGACCGGGACGAGCCCGCCTGCCCGGTGAAAGGCCTCTTGCGCTACTGACACGGAATGGCCGCTCCCGAAGACGTGGAGAATCCCGCCTCCCTTGAGCGAGCGAAAGATGGTTTCGACCGCATGCGCGATCGCCGGTCCCTGCGTCTCCTCGATCCGGGCGAGCAGCCCAAGCACGGCAGCGGTGTAGGGGTGTCGCTCCATCAACCGCTCACGAGACCATCCCCGCATAGCCCTTCCCGGGAATGATCTTTCCCAGAGGGACCGCGTGTCTCGCCCCGGTGGCGGAGGTCACGTTGCCCACGTGTCCCGTGAAGGTGAGATACGCGAGGATGGCAAACGCCGTCGCCTCGACCGCCCGTGCGGGAAAGCCGACATCATCGGTCGCACGAACCGGGCGGGGGGCCAGGCGGACCTTGAGGGCCTCTCTGAGCCACCGATTTTGGACCCCGCCGCCACACAGCAGGACCTCCTCCACCGTGTGTCGCGGAAAGACATGCGCCTCGAGGCTCTGCACCACCGCTTCCACCGAGAAGGCAGAGACCGTCGCGACTAGGTCCGCCGGAGGCATACGCTCCTCTTCCGCTTGGACCAGTATCTCTTCCACCATCCGAGGGCCAAACTCCTCCTGGCCGGCACTCCGCGGGGGAGGACGACGGAAAAAGGGGTGGCCGAGCCATCGCTTCAGGAGATCCTGGCGCACGTTTCCTGATGCGGCCCAGGTTCCATCGACGTCGTACTCTGCCGTCCCGCCACTCAGCCGTCGCACCACACCATCGATCAGGACATTGCCGGGCCCGGCGTCGAAGGCCACGATGTCGTGAGAAATACCACCGGGGGGGAGGACGGTCAGATTGGAGATTCCACCCAGGTTGACGATCACGCGGCACCGGTCGGGATGTCGAAAGAGGAGGGAATGAGGATAGGGGGTAAGCGGCGCCCCCTCCCCTCCGGCCGCAATGTCTCGCGGGCGGAAGTCGGCCACGGTTGAACGTCCGGTGCGCTCGGCGATGACACAGGGCTCGCCGATCTGGAGGGTGGACCTGAGCAGGAGATTTCCCTCGGCGACCGGGATCGGGAGATGGCACACGGTCTGGCCGTGGGAGCCGATGAGGGTCACCTCGGTCACAGACATGCGAGCCGCCTCCACGAGATCGAGAACTGCCTGGGCAAAAAGCTCTCCCAGCAGCGCGTTGAGGCGGCAGACTTCGCGGAGGGCGTCAGGATGGTCAGCAAGCCGGAGAATCCGATCCCGGATCCCCGAGGGATAGGGGCGACGTTCGAAATGGAGGAGAGTGACCGCAGGCTGATCGCCCTCCCTGGTGATCTCCACCAGGGCCGCGTCAATCCCGTCCGCCGAGGTCCCGGACATGAGACCAATGACATTCAGGGACGCGTCCCTCCCGCAAACTCTTGCTTGACGCGGCGCAAGGCATCCCGGTCTCTCAGGAGATCCAGGCCGGTGAGGGCCATGGCGGTAGCCGCCAGGAGCATCCCCTCCTCCCCGGCACGTGACGCAGAGGCCACGGCGAACTCAGGCATGTGGCAGGCGACGCTCGGGCCGCAGATGGCGATCATCGGTTGAACGGTGGGAACAGCCTGACTGACGTTTCCCACATCGGTCGATCCCAGGTCCTGATCCTCGGGTCCCTGATCGACCTGAGTACCCAACGCCTCGAGGTTCTTGCGGAAGAGTTCGGCGAGGGCGTAGTTGATCTTGTGCGGGTGGTAGTCAGACCCCGCCCGTTTGACCTGGTGCCTGGTCCCCGTGGCCATGGCGGCCGCCTCGAAACAGCCCAGCACCTTCTGGTAGAGCTCCTCCAGGTATGCCATGTCCAACGCCCGAACGTAGAAGAGGGCCGCCGCATGATCGGGGATGATGTTCGGAGCCTTGCCGCCGTGGGTAATGATCCCGTGGATCCGAGCGTCCGGCCGTATCTGTTGCCGAAGCGCGTTGACGTTGTTGAAGGCGAGGATGACGGCATCGAGCGCGTTCCGCCCGAGATGGGGTGTCGCCGCGGCATGCGACGCCTTGCCGAAGAATTCCACCTGGACGTCCCGCATCCCGAGAGCCCTCTTCACGATCTCGGTCCGGTTGCTCGGGTGGACCAGCATCGCGGCATCGACACCCTGAAACACCCCCGAGTCCACCAGGGGGATCTTGCCGCCCCCCTTCTCCTCCGCCGGACATCCCACGACCAGCACGCGGCCATCCACCTCGCCCAAGGCCGCCTTCAGGGCCAAGGCGGCCCCCAACGAGCCGGCCGCAATGAGGTTGTGACCGCAGGCGTGGCCGAGTCCGGGAAGGGCGTCGTATTCGGCCAGGAAGGCAATGGTGGGCCCCTCGGCCGAGGCGCGGGAAGCGGTAAAGGCGGTGTCCAGTCCCGCCACGGATCGCTCGACGGAGAAGCCGTGCTTCTCCATCGTCCGGCTAAGTCGCTCGACCGCCTTGTGCTCCTCAAAGGCCAGTTCGGGATTGGCATGGAGGAAGCGGCTGATCTCGAGGAGTTCGGGCTTGAGCCGCTCGACCTCTTTGATCAGGGCCTGCTTTTGCGGATCCAGCATCTGGGCCTCCGTGCGATGCGCCTTTGCTCAGAGGTGACTCCCAATTTAACACGAAGCGGCAGTAGAGACAAGGAGAGACGGCTTCTAACGAGCCAGAGGTGCCGAGCTGCGCCTCGGCCGCTCGATCCTCGTCAGGGAGGAGAGCCGCGGGTGCTACAGGCTGCGCTGCAGCGCGGTGCGGTAGACGCCGAGCGCCCAGAGGGGAAAATACACCGGATACAGGTGATACTTGAGGAAGAAGACGCGGGGAAAGCCGGTCGCGTTCCAGAAGGGATCGTCCCACGAGCCGTCCGATCGCTGCGTCTCGATGAGAAACCGGATCCCTCTCGCCACCGCCGGGTTCTCCGCCTCTCCGGCCGCGAGGAGGCCGAGGAGGGCCCACGCAGTCTGGCTGGGGATGCTCTCGCCTTTGCCGGCGAGGGTGGGGTCCGCATAGCTCAGCAGGGTCTCCCCCCAGCCGCCGTCCGCATTCTGGCAACTCTCGAGCCATCGGACGGCGCGCCGGATGTACGAGGCGTTCAGATCCTCGCCGATGGCCTGGAGCCCGCGCAGCACCGACCAGGTCCCGTAGATATAGTTGGCCCCCCATCGTCCATACCAGCCGCCCCTCGGATCTTGGGTGCGCTTGACGAAGTCCAACGCCCGGGCCGCCCGGGGATGCGCGAGGGTCTCCTCGTAGGTCCCGAGCATCTCCAGCCCGCGTCCCGCCAGATCCTCGGTGGGCGGATCGAGCAAGGCACCGTGGTCGGCGAAGGGAATGTTATTCAAGAGGAGCCGGGTGTTGTCCACGTCGAAAGAGCCCCAGCCTCCATTGGCCGACTGCATCCCGAGAAACCACTCGAGTCCGGTCTCGATGGCCTGCCGGATGTCCGCCCGATCCGGGAGCGCGACCTTCTTGAGGGCCATCAGCACCACGGCGGTGTCATCGGTGTCGGGATAGAAGTCGTTCCGAAACTGAAACGGCCATCCCCCCGGTGGCAGCTCCGGCCGCTTTACCTGCCAGTCGCCACGCCGCAGGCTCTGCTGCTGGAGCAGCCACGTGGCGGCCCTCAGGAGCGCGGGGTGGTCCCGGGGCAGGGCAGATTCGACCAAGGCGTTCACCGCCAGCGGGGTATCCCACACGGGTGAGAGACAGGGCTGCAGATGGAACCGATCGGCCTCCTCGATCCCCAAGAGTTCGATCTCCTTCAAGCCTTCGGCCATCTTGGGGTGGTCCTCGGAGTAGCCCAGGGTGTGTAGCGCCATCACCGCATTGGCCATGGCCGGATAGATCCCCCCGAGCCCCCCGGGGCCCATCCGCGTCAAAATCCAGGTCAAGGCCTGCTGCCGCGCCCGTGCCCGGAAGGGGCGGGGGGTCCAGCGCTCGAGTCCGTGGAGCAGCCGATCGAGCGTGATGAAGAAATTCTTCCACGTGAAGAGTCGTTCGCTGCGGGGAAATCGCAGATCGGCCGCGGCCCGGGACGGCACGTACAGCTCATCGATACCGGCCGCCGCCGGGATCCGACAGACCGGCTTCAGATCCATCAGGATCAGGAGGGGGACGATGACCGTTCGGGACCAGTACGAGACCTCGGTGAGGTTAAAGTAAAACCAGCGGGGGAAGAGGATGATCTCGACCGGCATACTGGGGACCCCCCGCCAGTCATACTGTCCGAACAGGGCCAGGGTGATCTTGGTGAAGACGTTGGCCTTGGTCACGCCGCCCTTGGCGACAATGTTCTCCCGGGCGCGGCGCATAAAGGCGTCGTCGGGTGAGTACCCCATGAGCTTGAAGGCGAAGTAGGCCTTCACCGTGGCACTGATATCGCTTGCGCCTCCCGGAAACAGATCCCACCCCCCATCGGGGAGCTGCCTGGCCTTCAGGTAGTTGGCGACCTTGCGTTCCCGGTCCCGATCCACCCGGCGCAGGAAGTGACGGAGCATGATGTACTCCGAGGTCAGGGTGCTATCCGCCTCGAGTTCGCCGAGCCAGTACCCCTCGGGATGCTGCAGGCTGAGGAGATGCTCCTGCGCCCGGCCTATGGCTTCTTCGACCCGTTGCACGGTGCGACTCTCTTCAATACTGGGAGGTGCCATGTTCTCTCCTCCCGCTGTTCCCGTTCGAGGCGACGAGGCGGGTCACCGCAAGAAGATTGTGAGCCCGATGAGGAATAGGCTGGAGTTAATCCCGAGGTTCGGCCTCTCGATAGCGGCATTCGAGATATGATGGTACCGCCACTCGCCGGTGAAGGCCGTCCGGTCTGACACAAAATAATGAAACCCGAACCCGGCCTGAGGGGTGAAATTGAACCTGTCTGACCGGTTCATCAGATCGAAGTCCAACGAAAGAATACCTACCCCCGCCTCTACAAACGGAATGAATACGCCTGCGGGGAGGAAGTTGTACCGGAGCATCACCGTGATCCCGCCCGCAAAGCCGTCCTTGGGCTCCAGGTTGAGGAGGAACGCCCCCTCCGCCAACAGCTCCACGTTGCCCCGGTACCAGGCATCCCCTCCCATGGGGTCGCTGATGCCGATGCCCCAGCGGGGTGCCACGTAGAAATACTGGACGTCCCGTAGTTCCTCATCATCCCCGGTCTCGCCGACGAAGCGCAGGGCGAAACCATATCCCGCGGCGATTCCGATCTCCTGCGCGCCGAGCCTGAACAGACGCGCCGGGGACTGTGGTCCGGCCCGCTCCTGCTGGGTAGACGACCTCAGGCCGGGGTCCGCCCCCGATACCGCTCGGGGAAGAAGGAGTGCCACCACGACAGTGGCCAGCGGTATCTGCTTCCGCGGCAGCCTCATCTCTCAGGTCTAACCACGTTGATTATGAGGTCGAAGATCTGCCTACTCCTCCTCGCGCTTGATACGCATCTTCTTGACCAGCTCATCGAAGGACGAGGTCTGGATGATCTTGTTGAACTGGGACTGATAATTGTTGACGATGCTCACGTCATCGATCACGACGTCGAACAGCTCCCACTGCGCCTTGGGGCGCCGCAACTGATAATCGACCGGCAGTCGATCACCCCGCTTGTCGACGATGACTGTCTTCACTACGGCTCGCGTCCCGTTCACCGTTTCCCCCGCATAGGTAATCTGCCGATCCGGCAGCGAATTGAGGACCAGGCGGCTATAGGATCGTTCAAAAAGCTCTCCGAAGAGGGCGACGAAGGCCTGACGCTGGTCGCGGGTCAGCTTGGCCCAGTGCGAATCCAGCGAGCGCTCCGCCATCTCCGCATAGTTGAAGCGGGAAGCGATGAGCTTCTGGACCTGCTGTCTACGCGCGTCTTTCTTTTCCGGGCCCTGCAAGGTGGGATCATTGAGGATGCGTAGCGCACTCTCCAGGGTATCCCGGACCCGATCCACGGGCTTCCCGTCACTCGCCCGCACCGAGCCCGGCAAGAGCAACGTCAGCGCTACCATCCCAACCCAGACGATGCCGTAACGCCAACGGGCATACCGCCGTTGCGACCGCCTCATTTCATGCGCCTCCGTCGAAGGGGGCGTCCTTCTTCACCCCTGATTGCGACAGCTGCAAGGACCCCTTGGCATACCGAGCCGGCTCAGGGACCTCCTTCACTTGTTCGGCCTTCTTGACGCTCGAGAGGAGCAAGAGAAGGGACGGAAGGACCGTCAGGGAAGCGAGGAGGATGCTGCCCACGCCCACTGACAAGAGGAAGCCAAGGCTGAAGATCCCTCGGTGGCTCGCCACCATGAGGCTCCCAAACCCCACCATGGTGGTGGCGGCGGACAGAAAGACCGCCCGACCCGTGCTGTTGGCGATGACCGATCCCTGTCCCCTCTCCTGCTCCCACCGCTTGACGATGTGAAGCCCGTTCATGATCCCGTACCCCGCGATAAGCGGGAGCAGAATGAGGTTCGCCAGGTTAAAGTTGATGTGGAAGAGTTCCATCAACCCCAGAGTCCAGGCCGCCCCCACCACGAGGGGAACGAGCGCCAACAACAGGTGCGTAACGCTGCCAAACGACCAGAGGATGATGACGACCATTGCAATAGTGGCATACAAGCCCCCGAGCAGATAACCCTTCTCCATGTTCCGGCCGTGTTCCCAGGCAGAGATCGGATCCCCGATGATGTCAGGATCCACCGAGCGGACCTCGCTCACAAATTCTTGGACGGCTTCCCGCCCCCAGGTATTCCCCTGGGGAAACACCCTGAGGAGATAGCTCCCCTCCTTGCCGATGAACCGATCCGTGAGCTCACGCGGAAGGTCTGCGGCGGTCATCGGACGCGACCGGAGATTCTTCCGGAGGATGGTGACCTTCTTCTCAAAGTCGGCAAAGAGCGCGGTCTGGTACGCGGCGAGCGACTGGCGGACCTCAGCAGGCTTGCCCGTCTTCAGCCGAGCCCGCAGCGCATCCAGCAGTCGCCGCCCCTCCTCAAGCTCGGCATCCGATGCCGAGCTGAAGCGCTCTCTGTCCCCCAGTTTGAACCGGATCCGTTCGAGGGTCGCCCCGAGCCCTTCAAGGTCCACCGGCTCCAGTTTCCCAAAACTGGGGGGGAGTTTGGCCAGGGGGGGGCCGAGCGTCTGTATCGCCGCTCTCTTGCGCGCCGGCTCCTTCGGCAAGAACGAGAAGATCGACTGGACCCGATTCACCGACGGAAGGGCCTCCAGCCGGGCCTTCTTAGTCGCGACCTCCTCGGGCGACCGCGCGAGACTGATCCCGTACCAGGTCGACGTGCCACCCTCGGCCAGGAGTCGGTGTTCCCAGTCCACCGATTCAGTCCCCTCCGCTTGAAGCTCCAGGAGATTGAACTCGAGCCGAACGGTACCGAGAGCGGTGAGCGAGGCCGCGGCCAGCACGCCCGCCACGGCGATCACGATCCGCGGATGACGACCCCACCCTTCCAAGACCCCCAAGAAGCTGGCCGATCGGACAGTGACCCGAGCCTCCCCCCGCCCTTCATACAGGACCAGCAACGCGGGGAGCACCGTGAAGGCGGCTCCGAGACAGAGGAGCAGGCCACTCCCGGTGATGAAGCCCAGCTCCATCAGACCTTTGAAGTTGGTGAGGACAAGGCTGTAGAACGCCACCACCGTGGTGGCCGCCCCTGTCACGGTAGCCAGACCCGCCGTCCGGAACGTTTCCTCCAACGCATCCCGAGGAGTGTGGCCCGCCGCCCGCTCTTCCCCGTAGCGCTCCAACAGATGGACCTGGTAATCGATCCCCAATCCGATGAGGATTGGGACAAACATGGCGGTCAGGATGTTGAGGGAGCCGATCGTGAGCGCAATACACCCGAGAGTCCAGGAGACCCCCGTGGCCAGGCTGAGGAATGTTCGCAAGGGGGCCCCAAAGCCTTTCCAGAGGAGGACGAACAGCAAGGCTACTCCGCTCACGGAAAGGACGGTGGCGATCGTGGAATCGCGTTTGGCCGTGACGATCTCGTCGGACCCTAAGGCATCGGCCCCGGTGACCCCGGCCTCCACTCCGGGGTAGGCTCGACTGAGCTCGGCAATAGCCGTCCGGATCCGCTCGATCGACTCCCGCTTGGGGACCAGGGTCTGCTCGGTCGTCCCGCGGATCTTGGCCAGGAGGATGAGGTACCGTTTGCCCTCAGTGAGGAGATAGCCTTCCGACACCGGCTCTTTGCCCGCACCCAGCCATTCGCCCCACGGTGAGGCAAAGCCTCGGGAACCGCTCAACCCGTCGTCAAGCTGCCGGAGGAGGGAATTCAACAGGCCGAGATCCGCACGCCCCGATTTCTTCTCTTCCAGGAAGCCGGTAAAGAAATGCCCGACCAGGGCCTCACCCATCTCCCGGTTAATGCCGACGAACAGGGTGTTGATCCCCGGGGTGGTGGCGAGATCCCGGATCAGCGCTTCATGGTCCTCGACCTTGCGGCGAAGCTTCTCGAGCTCGGCCGACGACAGGTACTGCAGGGCGTGGGCCTCGAAGGGGCCGGGGTCCACCCGATAAAAGAGCTCTGCGATCGGCTCCGGGATCCTTTGGAGTCGGTCGGCCAGGGCGGAGACGAACTGCTTGGCCCTGGCGAGGTCCGAGGCGTCCACCACAATGACGATACCGTCGCGGTCTCCGAACTCCCGCCTATAGGCCTGCTTCAGCAGGATCAGCCGTTCACCGGCGAAGACCACTTCCGAGCGGCTCGGACGAATCTCTAACCACGCCGCCGCCGCCACAAACGAGAGGACGGCGAGCAGACTGGTCAGG
>Ga0209618_1000106_pt1 | contig 17643 bp, 19 predicted proteins | sample Rifsed13ft3_FD_184007 | JGI IMG/M metagenome (GOLD analysis project Ga0209618, IMG submission 184007) | Soil microbial communities from Rifle, Colorado, USA - sediment 13ft 3 (SPAdes) (version 2) | ecosystem: Environmental > Terrestrial > Deep subsurface > Rock core/Sediment | place: Rifle... | reverse complement strand
AAAAGGCAAAAGAGCTAGGAGATCTTGAGGAAGAATTTTATAAGATGGTGCTTGATAAAATTCTATAAATGTAACATAACTATTTAGCCACAAAGACACTAAGATTAGAATTCAGAAGTTAGGAGACTTCGCCGAGCTCAGTCGAGGCGTCAGAATTCAGTAGAGACGCAAAATTTTGCGTCTCTACTCTTTTTTCTTCTGGCTTTTGTCCCCGATGAATTCGTCGGGGACTGACTCCTGAACTACTTAAAACTCATATTCCTCCTTTGTGCCTTAGTTGCCGAGCGGTTACAATGAAACTTCTTCTTTTTGACATTGACGGAACATTAATTCTCACTGGCGGTGCAGCAACAAGGGCAGTAAACCGTGCCTTTAATAAAATCTATGGAATTGATAAGGCGATGGATGGGATCAGACCTGAGGGAAAAACTGACCCTGCAATCCTTAGAGAAATCTTCCACAAAAGAATAGGCGGAGATCTTTTAGCCGACGAGTTAAATATCGTTTTTAATGAGTATGTTCTGTTTCTTAGAGAGGAGGTGGCAAATTCCCACGGTTATACAATTATGCCCGGGATCAAAAATCTGATCCAAGCCCTATCTAAAAGAAAAGACGTCCTTCTTGGTATTGCTACTGGAAATATTGAGGAGGGTGCAAACATAAAACTCGAGCGCGCAGGGCTTAATTCTTATTTCAAATTTGGTGGGTTTGGCTCAGATTCTGAAGACAGAGAGGAATTAATTCGGATTGCTATTGAAAGAGGGAAAAAGCTTCTTAACCAAGATAAAAGGGTAGATGAAAAGGTCTTTGTGATTGGAGATACACCGCTAGATATTATCCATGGCAGAGCAGCAGGGGCAAGGACAGTTGCGGTTGCTACAGGATCATATTCGGTAAGTGATTTGGAAAAATATGAACCATATTTTCTATTTGAAAATTTCTTGGATTTTGAGGGTGTTTTAAAAATATTTTGACTCAACCGGCACAAGTAAACACGAATAAAAAGAAAAGGTGGTGAGCTTCCTAGAACTGCTTTTGCTATTAGAGGTTTAATAGCTGAAATCAGGAGGAGTAGGGGCACGTTGCAACGTGCCCCTACTTTAATTCGCGTAAATCCGTGTTCATTCGTGGCTAAATAGTTTTATACCACCCGTCTTAAAACAGAACTCAACCTTTCATAATCATCCTTAAAAATCCTTGCAAGGCTCTTTCCCATTCTGACTATATAATCCTTATCGTTCTTTCTCGCATCTTGAGCGTAACGAAGTGATGAGATAAGAAGCTCGTCTATAGGAATGTTTGTCGAAGAAATAATGGTCCTTAGGAAAAAATCTTCAGATGTGAGTTTTTCAACCTCATTGTTACTGCATTCGTAAATAAATGTGTGGATAGGGGGTGGAAGAGGCGGTAGGGAGAATCTTATTTTCTCCCCATCAGAATAAGCGGTAATTAGAACATGAAACTCAGTCTTTAAAAGCTCGAATATATGGGGTTGCTCACGCCGTAATTCATCCATGGTCATACCATAAGCATTTGGTTTTCTCCCAGGCTCTTTGCTCTCTGTAAGAATTTCATAAACTAACCCGTAAACAACTGGGTTTGAATTGGTTTTTACAAAATAACCAAAATAAGGCGATTCCCCCAAATTTTGGGAACGTGCAATAAATACCTTTGTGCTTGATTCTACCACCTCGCCTACACGATTCATTAAACCCCCGGACTCCTCTTAGACAAACCCTTTCTCGAAAGGGTCACTTTAAAATCAGACCTAACCAATGCCTCCTTAACAAGTTCATAAAAGAAATCCCTATCTTTAGCCTTAACTACAGCCTGCTCGTGGGCTTCGATGAGAGCAGTTGGATAACCATTACCCTTTTTTGCTTGATCAAATATTAGCGTATGAACAAGATTTAGAAGGTCGTTGTCTTGAGCCACCCATTTTGGGATCTCTACTCTTGAAATCTCTTCGCCAACGTTGAGATAGAAGAAAGAGATACGATGTTCTCCATAAAGCTCAAGTATCTTAGAAGAGCTTTCAAATAAAGAAGACCTTTCACCAGGCTCAAGAACCTTAGAGAATAACATTCTGTCCGTCACTCCTTGAATTGGAGAACATGGGAGCTCCGGCAGTTCTGTGTAAGGACACTGACTACAGTAGCTAATCTCCTCAGGACATAACCCGACACGAAGAGCGTTTATTATATCAATGCTTCCAGGATAACTAATGTAGCCCGCAATGGGAACCCTCAAGGTTTTTAGCTTATCCAACACATTAATAAATGAGTTCATAATCTCACCCTTAAAATCGCTGGGTGTTCCCTCAAGCCTCCAGAAAATAAGGGTACCATCACAGAGGGCAAGGGTATTATCTTTATTTTCGCAATCCTCTAGAAGCCTTAGAATCTCCTCAAATTCCATGAGAGTTCTTTTTTCAGATATTACCTCGCTATCGGCTGGGATCATTCTTCCATCCCAGGTCGTAAGCCTATCTTCGTCTCCGTAAAAAAACTTGGGATAAGACCTAAGGTGAGCCTTTCCGTCCGTCCCGTAGTGAAGAATTACGGAACCGATATTAATCAAATAGCATGGAAGTGCCTCATGTCTATCAGGAAAGATCTGAGAGCCGTCAGAAGCTAGAACTGTGTAGCTTGAAGGACGAGGCGGAAGTGTGTATGTAATATTAAGTGGAGAGGAAATACCTGGTAAAAGCCACGATGTTTTACTTAGTTTTACCTTCTTAGAGAATTCTTGCCATTGCCTAGACCTTAGCTCAAGTTCGCTATAGGCAAGGTTTATTTTATCAATAAATTTCCCCTCAAAGTCCTTCTTTTCCTCAACCATTTTGTTGATTTGAGGTTTCAAAAAAGGGAAATTAAGCATCTAGATGGGTAAGATAACACGATGTCTTTGGGTATTCAAGGCGGAGGGTTTATGGTTTTTAAAAATTTAATCTGGTAATAAATATCCAGGTGATAAACATCGGGGTACACAACCAGTCTCGCTGGTGGTATAAGGTAGGGCAACGAGCAAGCCTGTCCTGAGTTCTGACGAAGGAACTCGTTGCCTACCCCGCTGAATAGTTACAAAAACAAGGAGGGTTTTTCCATGAAGTCAATCTTAGCTTTCTGTGCAATTTTGCTTAGTATTGCCATTTTGCCTCAATCTGCACTGAGTTTTTGCGGATTCTATGTGGCAAAGGAAGATACTAAGTTGTTTAACAAAGCATCGCAGGTAGTGATGGTGAGGGATGAAGACAAAACCGTGCTAACAATGGCAAACGATTTCAAAGGCGAGCCCAAAGAGTTTGCGATTGTTATCCCCGTTCCCACAATCATTGAAAGAGAGCAAATTCACATCGCTGATAAAGCCCTAATAGACCATCTCGATGCCTATTCAGCGGCTCGCTTAGTAGAGTATTTTGATGACAATCCATGTGCGCCGATCATTGCCTATGAGGCCGTACCTGCACCACCAGCGTTAGGTAGGGCTGACTTTAAAAAGAGCAGTCTTGGAGTAACTGTTGAGGCTAAATACACAGTTGGTGAATATGACATTGTAATTCTTTCTGCAAAATATAGCGAGGGTCTAGAAACCTGGCTTAAGGGAAATGGCTACCGCATTCCAAAAGGCGCATCGGATATTTTAGGGAGTTATATCAAGCAGAAGATGCGTTTTTTCGTTGCTAAAGTAAATCTCAAAGAGCATTCCAAATTAGGATTTAGTTATTTACGTCCGATTCAAGTGGCATACGAGTCGCCGAAATTTATGCTGCCAATTCGGGTCGGAACTATAAATGCCGATGGTCCCCAAGAGCTTTTCATTTACATACTAAACCGAAAGGGGCGCGTTGAGACAACTAACTATCGTACTGTTAAGTTGCCGACGGGGATGGATTTACCTCTTTATATCAAAGGTGAATTTGCTGACTTTTACCGTGCCATGTTCAACGAGCAGGTGAAAAAAGAAAATATGGAAGCTGTATTTTTGGAATACGCTTGGGATATGAACTGGTGTGACCCGTGTGCGGCTGACCCTCTTTCAACAAAAGAACTAGGCTATCTAGGAGTTTTTTGGGTTAATGATGATAACCCTCAACCTCTTTGGCCGGGGCCTGGTGGGGCACAGGATGTGTTTATTACACGTCTTCATGTACGATATGATGCTCGGCATTTCCCCGATGACCTAGTCTTTCAAGAGACAGGTGACCGGACAACCTTTCAGGGAAGGTATGTCCTACGTAATCCATGGGCTGGAAATGATAGTTGCGAGGCAGCGAAAATGTATAGAAAGCAACTTCGCGAGCGTCAGGAGCACGAAGCCAAAACGCTCGCAAGCTTGACTGGATGGAATATCAACAATATTCGAAAAAAGATGAATATCGCTAAGGAACCTAAAAATGATGGTCAAAAATGGTGGGAGAAGATTTGGAAAGACTAGATAATACGATTTCCAATGGGAAGGTGTTTATATAGAAAAACAAACCGTAGGAGCGGCTTCTAGCCGCGATTTAGTCGCGCCAAGATGGCGCTCCTACCAATATAAACGTTTATTAACTGGGAATAGTATAAGGTGGGCAAATTATTCATTCACAAAAAGCTTATGGTAACCTATTCAGCCACTAAGACACAAAAAATTAATCTTCGTGCCTTAGTGGCTATAACTAATTAGCCGGGTTTTAGATCATTTCTCAAAAATAGTCTTATTAGAAACCAGGAGTTTTGCTTCTGTTGTTGCTACAACTGTGCCGCTTTGATTCTTTACTTCTCCTGAAAGGGAAACTAATCCGCCATCAAGTTTAGGTTTTGGATCGAGTTCCTTTACTTCCCATTCCATTTGTATTGTGTCGTTTATGTAGATAGGGGCGGTGAATTTTATTGAGGCATCGACTGTGGATATATCTGTATCATGAAAAACGTTACTGTAGACTCCAACCATTAGACTAAACGTAAGGGCACCGTGGGTGATTCTTTTCCCAAATCTGGATTTCTTCATATCCGGTTCATTTGTATGAAGTGCGTTAAAATCACGAAATAGCCCTGCAGCTTTTACAATGTGCGTTTCGGTAATAGTAATGCTTTCAGAGAATTTATCTCCAACATTAAGTTCATTAAATGCTCTTCCCTTTCTAATCATTGTTGTTCACCTCGCTTTTATAAAATGAAGTCACAATTAAATTCTGATTTGTCGCTAACATAAAATTTTCATACCAATCGGAGCTATTATTCTGTCATTGCGAGCCACCCTTTTTTGGTGGCGTGGCAATCTCGTCCTTATAATGAACCCAGCTTGTATCTTGAGATTGCTTCGTCGCGCAGTCTGTCCTGAGCAACGTCGAAGGGCTCCTCGCAATGACATCACACTATAATCTAATCTAGATAACAAAAACTACATCCCCCTTCTCTCCCTTAACGCTTTACCGAGTGTTATCTCATCTATATATTCAATATCACCGCCAACTGGGATGCCATGCGCTATACGGCTTACTTCAATCCTCAGAGGCTTTATGATTTTTGCTAAATATAGAGATGTGACTTCACCCTCGACATCTGTGTTAGTAGCTATTATCACCTCTTTTACCTTTCCTTCACTCAGTCTTGAAAGAAGCTCTTTTATTCTTAAATCTTCAGGCCCTATTCCATCTATGGGGGAAATTATGCCATGGAGAACATGGTACTTCCCATTAAACTCCCCACTTCTTTCTATTGCAACCAAGTCAGCAGGTTGTTCTACGACACAGATTATGGAGTTATCTCTTTCTTCATCTTTGCAAATATCGCAGAGTGCGTCTCCTGTAAAGCTATAACAAATCGGACAAAGTGTAACTTTATCTTTAACATCGGTAATTGATTTAGCAAGGCTCTCAGCATACTGTTGAGGTGATTTTAGGATGTGAAATGCTAGCCGTGTTGCGCTCTTCTCTCCTATTCCAGGAAGCCTAGAGAGTGAATCTATTAGTCTTAAAATCGGCTCTGGTAAACCTGTGCGTTTCATTTCCTTCGACTATGCTCAGGACAGGCTTTAAATAAGCCCCGGAGGAAGACCAAAACCAGAGGCCGCCTTTGAGATCTCTTCCTTAAGAATTTCTCTTCCTCTATTAAGTGCTTCATTCACTGCGGCTGTTATCAAGTCCTGAATCATTTCGAGATCACCGTCTTTTATTATTTCAGGCTCGATTTTTATTGAGATTACTTCACCTTTTGCCTTTGCAACCACGGTCACCATTCCTCCACCGGCTGAGGCTTCAATGATCTTTTCCCCTGCTTCAGCTTGAAGCTTTTCAATTTGCTCTTTTATTTTCTCCGCCTGCTTTAGCATATTTTGAATATTTCCACTGAATTTCATAATGTTCACTCCTTGTCTTTAGGCTTGATTTTTACTACTCTACCTCCAAAGATTTTAAGGGCTTCTTTCACAATAGGGTCCTCATATATTTCATCCTTAATTTTTGAGTTTTGTTCTTTTAGGGATTGGTAATCCCTTTTGTCTGCACTTGACGATAGTACCTCGACCCTCACTCTCAAGTTCTGATCAAAGAATTCCTTTGAGAGTTTACCTAGATTTTCCTGGGCGTCCTGACGTAAAAGGTGATCAGAATGAATTGATGAAGAAAGAAATTCAATCTTCAAGATTCCATTATCAACATTTATTTTATCAGCATGTTCTAGGCCAGTTGCTGTAATCGGCTTTTTAGATTTTACGAATCGAATAAATTCTTCCAAACTAGAGCCTGTAAAGGAGTTTGACTGGTTTTCTTCAGAGTTTTTAGCTTTTGTGTCAAAACCTATCGCAGAGGGTGAATCGTTATCATAACCTGATTCCTCTTCATTTGCCGTTGGTTTTTCATGTGACTCATTTCCCTTTTGCACGGATAGATTGCCACTTCTGATTTTCTTAGAAAGGGTATCGATTTTATTAAAGATATCATCTAGCGAAACTACCCTCTCAAGAAGAGAGAGTTTCACAAGAGTGACTTCAAGTGCCATTCGAGGGTAAAAGGATCTTTGAACATCCTCTGCCCCTTCGAGCAACATTTTAAAAAGGATCTCAAGAGTCTCAACACTCTCATTTCTGGAAAGGTTTTCCAGTTCTTTTTTCTCATCATCCGAAAATTCGGATATTATCTCTTTTCCACAAGTTTTTATTAAAAGAATGTATCTTGCTAATTTTAATAAGTCTTCCGCAAATCTCTTAGGGCTAACGCCTTTTTCACTCACTTCATTTAGGATTTCAATGCATTTTTTGGGGTTTTTATTCAAAATTGCTTCAATTGTGGATTTTATGAGTGACTTATCTGAGACGCCAAGAATTCCAGTTGCATCTTCGTGTTTAATTTCATTACCGAAGGTTGCTATTAATTGATCCACAATACTAAGGGCATCACGAAGGCTTCCATCAGATTCTTGAGCTATTAGATAAAGTGTCTCTTCAGGGATTTTTATTCCTTCTGAGGAGGAAATCAACTCAATTCTCTCCTTTATGTTTGCTGTTGAAACCTTCTTAAAGTCGTATCTCTGACAGCGTGAGAGAATTGTTACTGGGATTTTATGAACCTCGGTTGTTGCTAGAATAAAGAGCACATGCGGAGGAGGCTCTTCAAGGGTTTTAAGAAGGGCATTAAAAGCGGATTGAGAAAGCATGTGCGCTTCATCAATTATGTAAATCTTTGTCTTCCCAGAAGAAGGGAGATATCTTGTGTTTTCTATGATTTCTCTTACGTCGTCTACCCCTGTGTGGGATGCTGCATCAATTTCAATCACATCGAGTGATTTTCCTTCCGATATTTCCCTGCAAAACGCGCAGTTAGAACAGGGATCGCTAGTTGGTCCTTTTTCACAGTTAAGAGCCTTAGCTATGATTCTCGCAGTAGATGTTTTTCCTACCCCCCTTGGCCCTGAAAAGATAAGTGCGTGTGCTATTTTCCCAGTAGATACTGCGTTTTTTAGTGTTTGGGTGATAACCTCCTGACCTATAACATCGTCAAATGTTTTAGGCCTCCATTTTCTTGCTAGTACTATATAGGACATCAATCACCCCTGGAGTGAGCTTGGCGAACCTCTTAAAACCAGCCAGCTAGGTTTGCCGCAACGCTCAGGAAGTCTTGTTACCGTTGCTCCCTTCCAGGCCTGGCGGGGTTTACAAGTTCCTGCCGTACGGGACCTAGCTTGCTGGAACTTTATTACACATAACTATTTGGCCACTGATAGACACGAATTTACACTAATAATAAGATGCATGATACATGATACATGATGCATGATACATGATGCATGATATATCTTGTATTTTGCATCCTGTATCCTGCATCTAGCTTATTTTCGTTTGTGCACATTTATGTCAATCGGCTTCGCCGAATTGCCCGACCCACTGCTCGCAATATCGCGGTTGAATTATTTCAACCTAATACCTGGCGGAGAGGGTGGGATTCGAACCCACGAGGGAGTGTTATCCCCCTACACGCTTTCCAGGCGTGCACCTTAGGCCGCTCGGTCACCTCTCCGGTATACTAAAATTTTTATTTTTAGAGAATTCTAACATTAAGGTTTACAATTCTCAAAAGTTATTAATTTGTTATAGAAACGTGCAATTTGAGTAGAAAGTTTTGTTGACAGGTTAGTTTTAATGAGATATTTACAAAGGAAAAAGCTGAATCCCACAATCTGAAAATTTGCATTAAAATGGAAGAGATGCCTTACAAATTAAGGGGTACAAAGTCCTGTCACATCGTTACATCGAGGAAATGCATAACAAAAAGAATCTATCAATTATAGACGAGGCTTTTGCGCGGTCATCTTGCCTAATAAGGCAAGACGTTAAGTATTATGGTTTACTTTTTTACTTCGAGTAAAGCCATCTTATAGTCTTCAAAGCCCTTGTTAACCCTCACAGTTTCTTCGGGGAATTCAAACCCCCGATCTTCATCCTCCTCAAGTGGCTCCGGTGGACCATATGGTGTATATGTTGACGCACAGCTCTGGACGAAAAGAAAGGTAAGAATCAGAGCACCTTTTTTTAAAAATCTACTTGCTAGTCCTTCCATGTTACCCTCCCAAATTCAATGTTTCTTCCTTTGTTAACCCATGATATTAAGCATATAGGATTTTGGAAAATATACTTTATATTTAACTTCCTTTATACTCACACTCGCAAATATCCTTTCTAATATACGCGACCACGGTCCAAATATCATTCTCTAATAATACAAATTTCCAGCGCGGCATAAGATTGGACTTCCCAACAGCTATTCCTCCTTCGCTTATTGTTTTAAATATATGTTCATCTGTGAGCGTAGACATATACTTTGTGTCACTTAAATTTGTTGGTTTGGGGTCAAGGAAAGCCGCTTGAGGTCCATCTCCATGACCTGTTGGGCCATGACAGTTAGCGCACTTTTCATTATACAAAAGTTTTCCTCTATTTAGATCGCCTTCACCTTTTGGTTCACTAACTACTTCCTCCGATATCTCTACCTCATTTACCTCTTTCGGTTTTGCTTCTTTTCCATTCTCTTCATTCTTGGTGCAGGAAATCATAGAAATGGACAGGCAGAAAAGTAAAACCATTAGGGCTAAAATAGCGTTTCTCATTCTTGCTCCCCTCTTTTTAATCTAGTTGTCGCCTAATTCTGTTTTGTCTAAAGACCTGTTATATAATAAATAAGGTTTCTTATCATCAAAAATTTTATTTAAAAATATCGTTTTGTTGTGAAGAGTTATTTTTGGTGAGATAATAATTGCGCTAGATTCACATACGAGTAGACGATCGAGCGAAAGCATTAAAATAAATCAGCCTAAAGAGATGAAGACAAAAAAAACCAATTAAGTAGGTTTTTCAAGCATAAGTATGCATGTGCAAAATAGTGTGGATAAGAATGGATTAACTAAAAAATCGTATAGAGATTAACCCATGTTTACTAAGAATAAAATTAAAGAAATATTCTCAAAGACAAAAGGACACTGTCATTTTTGTGGCGATCCTTTAATTTTAGAAAGGTATGGATGGAAAGATTTAGACGATTTAGATGGTGCTTGGGAAACGGATCATATAATTCAAAAAGGTAAAGGAGGTAGAAAAGAAGCGGAAAATTGTCTACCAGCATGTCTTCGTTGTAATCGTTTGCGTTGGCATCGAAAGGGGAATGATCTACGTGATTTGATCCTTCTTGGGCTCATTGCAAAAGATGAAATCAAAAAGGGTTCTTATATAGGTAAAGAGGTACTAAAATTAAAGGACAAGAGAATTGAGGTAAATAAAAAACGGCGGCGCAACATCAGCTAACAATCGTTTGCAGTTCTTTTGCTTATTCAAAATTATTCTTATGTCTTTGGGGTAGGGGTTTGATTAATCAAACCCCTACAATGTATGCTAGGGCAAGTAGGAGCACAATCCCTTCGACCCTTCGACATAGCTCAGGACTCAGGGCAGGCTTGGTGCGATAAGTCGCGGCTAGAAGCCGTTCGTACAATTTTGGTAGGATAAAATCTAAACCGGAAATATTATCGATATCCATAGGCTGGAATATCAATTAAAATAATGAAGATTAAAAAGTTGAAACAGGAGTAGGAATATTAATTTCATACGTCTTTCAATACATGAAAACATAGCTACAGTTGTTCTTAACCGACCAAAGGTAAACGCTATAAATGAAACAGTGGTTGAGGAGCTTAGAGAGTGCTTTCAAAAATTAGCGATTGATCCAAATATAAAGGCTGTAATTCTGACCGGAGAAGGGAGCTTCTTCTCTTTTGGGCTTGATGTCCCTGAATTTTTGAGTTATTCAAAGGATTGTTTTACAAGATTCCTTGCTAAGTTTACTGAACTATTAAGCTATATTTTTCTTTATCCAAAACCAGTCGTAGCAGCAATTAATGGTCACGCCATAGCCGGTGGATGTATGCTTGCCCTAGCTTGTGACTATAGATTAATGGTTTCAGAAAAGGCTAAGATCTCTTTAAATGAGATAACCTTTGGTTCGACTGTGTTTGCAAGTGCTACATCAATGCTTAGATTTTGGGTCGGTGGAAGGAATGCGGAACTTATTCTCTATAGGGGTGAAATGTATTTGGCAGATGATGCGAAAATGCTAGGATTGGTTGATGAAGTAGTATCAAAGGAGAATCTTTACGAATCTGCTAGGAAAGTTGCCCAGGATTTTGCTAACAAAGATAGTAATGCATTTCAAAGTATAAAGATGCTTCTTAGGAAACCGGTAGCGGAGGAAATAAATAAGAGAGAGATAAATTCGATCTTAGAATTTGTGGAAATATGGTATTCTGAAGGTACACAGGAAATTCTAGAGAAGATAAAGATTTATTGATAAGTCTTTTCCAAAATTCATAGTTATAGTTGAAACCGCAATGCTTTTTGAGCTTGAATGAAGTATGCCTAGTAAACTCTAAAGTCAGTTAACTTAGCCTTCCATATGCGGTGTATGAACCATCCTGCTAAATCAAAAATATTTTTTACCTCATCAATTATTACAGAATCTGAGGTTGCCACTAACTCTGCCCTTTTTAAAATGTAATCCGGGGAAATAACCGCTTCTGCTATACCACTTAGACTGTACTCTGACATTATTTCATTTATCATTTTGCATAACTCACCGGAAAGGGATACAGGTCGATCAAAATAAAACTCTATTCTTTCGAGTTCGAGAGAGTTGAGATTTTTTAAAAGCTTATTTAAAATCTCCTCAGTAAATGGACTTGGTTTATAAGACCGGTGAACGGAGGCTGAATCCCGAACTACTCCATCAGACGCAATAAAGACGAAATTACCTTTTCTGTAGGATTCTATGGTAATGAGTTGATTATATCCATCGACCTTTAATACCTTTCCTCTTACTTGTTTCTCGACTAGGATTTTATTCTTTCTATTTTTAATTTCACTTTTGGTAAAAAATCCGCGGTAAAGGACGTTTCGCTCTTCGGTGTTAAGTTGATAGTGGTTTCCGACTATCTCTAAAATGGAGCGAGTAGAATATAGTCTTCTTTTCAAATAAAGATAATCACGACTCGCTACAATGACCTTTTCTTTATTTACCACACTAATATTCTGTATTGTTTAATCCCAAAATCAAAGCTCACCTGAGTTGAGAATAGTCTAATGAAATATTATAATTTTTATTAGGAATTTATATGATAACAAAAATATTTAAAAATAAAGCCCCGGATTATGTTTCAAACCCTAAATGGATAAATCCTCGTAAGGACTTTGTACCAGCCTATATACGTACGTACGAAACCGACAAGCATATATTAGAAGAAAAGGTAGAACAGGCTCTTCAGGTACTGCAAAAGTGCGAGGTTTGTCCGCGTAACTGTCATATCAACCGACTTGAGAATAAAACCGCTGTGTGTAGGACCGGCCGTCATGCCTATGTTGCAAGTGCATTTCCACACTTTGGCGAAGAAGATTGTCTGAGAGGATGGTGTGGTTCTGGGACGATTTTCTTCTCTTTTTGTAATCTGAAATGCGTTTTCTGTCAGAACTTTGATATATCCTGGGAAGGTAATGGAATGATTCTTATTCCATCCGAACTTGCAAAGGTTATGATTTCTCTTCAAGAAGAGGGTTGTCATAACATAAACTTTGTTACCCCGGAGCATGTTGTTCCTCAAATTATGGAGGCAATACCATTGGCTATCGAGATGGGCTTAAGGTTGCCAATTGTATATAACACAAGCGCCTATGACTCTTCACATTCACTTGAGATTATGGATGGTATCGTTGATATATATATGCCTGATTTTAAGTTCTGGGATAGAAAGCTCTCCTTCTTTTACATGGCGGCTGAGGATTATCCGGATGTTGCATGTGCAGCGATAAAGGAGATGCATCGTCAGGTAGGGCCCCTTGCATTTGACGAAAATAGCCTAGCACTACGTGGGGTTCTTGTTCGTCACTTGGTAATGCCAAACCGAGTTGCTGGCACGCGTCAGATTTGTCGTTTCATTGTAAACCAGATATCTAGGGATACATATATAAACATCATGGATCAATATAGACCGGAGGGCAGGGTTTTAAAGATTCCCGAAAAATATGAAAGTATTAATCGTCCGACTGTCCGCGCCGAATATGAGGAGGGCTTAAAGATAGCGTGCGAAGAAGGGCTATATCGTTTCGATGTCCGTTGGATGCATTGATTTCATCAATAGGTCTGTCATTGCGAGCGTTAGCGAAGCAATCCCCGACAACATCATCAGAGATTGCTTCGTCACTTCGTTCCTCCAATGACGAAATTCGTTGTGCATTATCAACTCAGAGAATTGGTATTAGTTCCTAGAATTTTAGGGTTGTTTGGCCTTAATAGAATCGGTAAACTCAAGTGTGCAGAAAAATATTTTGGAGTAGGGATGAGACAATGGGCTTAAATATGACTCCTCAGGAGGTAAAGGTCTTCCTGGCTGAACAAAAGGTATGCCGAATGGCTACTGTTGACAAATCCGGAATGCCACATGTTATTCCAATGTGGTATGTAATTTTAGACGGAGACATCTATGTTGAAACAACTGGGACGACAAAGAAGGTTAGGAATGTAAAATTAACTAAAAAGGCCTCCCTTGTTATTGATGACGGCGATTCTTTACATGATTTCAGGGGTGTCATGATTCAGGGAAACATGGAAGTAATTAATGATAAAGCCCTTTTTAAAAAGTTTAGAGAAGCGTATGCACAGAGGTATTTCGGTTCGGATGAACATCCGGGGTATAGGTTTTTAACCAGTATTCCAAACCGTGTTCTCCTGAAATTCACCCCTGAGAGGTTTTATTCATGGGATTATAGGAAATTGGAGTTTTAATAATTTCCCATTAGCCGCTATTTAGTTCGCTCCTATAAAAGTAAGCTATCATTAGGTAAAGGAAATTTATTACTGCCATACATAACAGAAATATTTAAAGGTTGTAGTACATTCTAGCTTAAGGTTTTGGGATAGAAGAGAGGTATAAGGAATGATAAAAAAGTGGAACGTCGTTAGGTCTGAAAATCTAAATTCATATAAGGTATTTTCGACAAGAAAAGACATAAGCATTTCTCCAATAACTGGAGAGAACCACGATTTTTATGTAGTTGAGGCACCCAATTGGGTAAATGTGGTTGCAATTACCGCTGATGATCAGATAATATTGATTGAGCAGTATCGTCACGGAACAAGGTCTATAACCCTTGAGATACCAGGCGGAATGGTTGACCCAGATGAGTCCCCCCTTGAAGCTGCAAGACGGGAACTGCTTGAGGAAACGGGGTACGACTCTGACGAGTGGGTATGCATTGGAAAGATTAATCCAAACCCAGCCATACAGAACAATGCCTGCTATACGTTTCTTGCAAGCAATGCAAGAAGGGTTCAGATTCCGAGTTTTGAAGGTACTGAGGATATAGGAGTTTTAGTAAAGCCTGCTACAAATATTACAAATTTAGTAGCAGAAGGCAAAATAACACATGCTCTGGTCGTAGTAGCGTTTTATTGGTACCTTCTATATAATCAGCACAACAGAAGAGTCAAGGACAAGTAATAGAGCCAATAAGCCCCTCCTTATCCTTATAAAGAGAACTGCTAAGCCATTACCCAAGCTTATATAATAATCTTAAATTGACTTGGGAGCGTTGCGGGAAGAGATAACTATTAATTATTATTTAGTTTGACTACCTTGCTCGCCTGAGGGCCCTTAGGACCTTCAACAACTTCAAATTCGACAACCTCACCCTCGGAAAGCGCTTTGTAGCCCTTGCCTTGAATAGCACTATAGTGGACGAATACATCCTTTCCTCCACCTTCCTGTTCAATAAATCCAAAGCCTTTTGAGCTATTGAACCATTTTACTTTACCCTTTAACAAATCGAATTACCTCCTAAAACTTAAAACTGCTTTTAATATCTCACAGTTTAAAAGATTTGTCAACATGCTGATTTTTAATTTAAAACCTACGTAAGTAGTAGTACTTAAAACCACTCATGGCAGAGTCAGCACTTGACAAAAATCTTGGGATGATTATCTTAATGTCCAAGGTTAGCACTTTCATAGTCTAAGTGCTAATTTCCGATCAAATCCACAAATTAAGGAGGAAGCTTGAATGAAGGTAAAACCGCTCTACGATAGAATACTGGTAAAAAGGCTAAATACCGAAGAGAAAACAAAGGGCGGAATTATAATCCCAGAGACTGCTAAAGAGAAACCGCAAGAGGGTAAGGTTGTATCCGTTGGGAAAGGAAAGCTCCTTGAAGACGGCTCAACACGGCCTCTCGATGTCAAGGTTGGGGATAGAATTCTATTTAGTAAATATGGAGGGACCGAGATAAATATAGAAGGTGATGAATATCTTATCCTTCGAGAAGATGAGGTTTTAGCAGTAGTTGAAGGAAAGTCTTAATAATCAAATAAAATAAGGAGGTAGTTGGTATGGCTGTAAAGGATATTAAGTTTGGTAGAGAAGCACAAACCTTGGTTTTAAAAGGGGTAAACATACTCGCAAATACAGTAAAAGCGACATTGGGTCCAAGGGGTAGGAACGTTTTAATTGAGAAAACATTTGGTGCTCCCGTTGTTACAAAAGACGGGGTTACCGTAGCGAAGGAAATAGAGCTTGAGGACAAGTTTGAAAACATGGGCGCGCAGATGGTAAAAGAGGTAGCATCAAGGACAAGCGACGTGGCAGGTGACGGCACAACCACTGCTACAGTGCTAGCTCAGGCTATCTTCCGAGAGGGGATAAAACTGGTAGCAGCAGGGCACGATCCCATGAAGCTAAAGAGGGGTATTGATAAGGCAGTAGAGTCAGTGGTTGAGGAGATAAGAAAGCTTAGCAAGGGGGTAAAGGGGAGAAAGGAGATTGCTTCTGTTGCCACTGTTTCTGCAAATGGAGACGAGACAATAGGGAATATTCTTGCAGGCGCAATGGAGAAGGTAGGTAAGGATGGGGTAATTACGGTAGAGGAGGGGAAGAGTTTGGAGACTACAATGGAAGTAGTGGAGGGTATGCAGTTTGATAGAGGGTATCTGAGCCCATATTTAGTAACAAACCCTGAGAAGATGGAAGTAGAGCTTGAGGATCCATATATGCTTTTATACGATAAGAAGATTTCTGGAATGAAGGATCTAGTCCCACTATTAGAGGAGGTGGCGAGGGGCGGGAGGCCGATACTGGTAGTATCAGAGGATGTAGAGGGGGAAGCACTAGCCACTCTGGTAGTGAATAAGATTAGGGGGACACTTAAGTGTGCTGCCGTAAAGGCACCAGGGTTTGGAGATAGAAGGAAGGCGATGCTTGAGGATTTAGCGATATTAACTGGGGGAAAGGTAATAGCAGAAGAGGCGGGGATGAAGCTAGAGAATGTGACAGTTAAGGATTTAGGGAGGGCGAAGAAGGTAGTGATAGACAAGGATAATACGACTATAATAGGTGGAGGAGGGAAGAAGGCGGAGATAGAGGGAAGGATTAGGCAGATAAAGGCTCAGATTGATGAGACGACAAGTGAATACGATAGGGAGAAGCTTCAGGAGAGGTTAGCTAAGCTAGCAGGTGGAGTAGCAGTGATAAAGGTAGGAGCGGCAACAGAAGCTGATATGAAGAATAAGAAGGCGTTGGTAGAGGATGCTTTACATGCGACGAGGGCAGCGGTAGAAGAGGGGATAGTAGCGGGAGGAGGTGTTACATACATCAGGGCAATAAAGATGCTAGATGCACTCAAGATAGATGATCAAGAGGAAAAAGCAGGTGTTAACATTGTTAAGAGAGCTCTTGAGGAACCCTTAAGGGAGATATCGAGTAACGCAGGCTGGGATGGGTCAATAGTGGTAGAGAAGATAAAGGAGGGGAAGGGGTCATTTGGTTTTGATGCAGCGAGGTTAGAGTATTGTGATTTGGTAGAGGCAGGGATACTAGACCCAACAAAGGTAGTGAGGTTTGCGCTACAGAATGCGGCGAGCGTAGCAGGACTTCTACTTACAACAGAGGCTCTTGTTGCTGAAAAGCCTAAGAAGAGAGAAGAGTTCGGAGCTGGTGCTATGCCACCGGGTGGTATGGGAGATTTTTAAGAAGGTTTAATTTTGAAAAGATAGTAAGAAGTGGGCTTCTCGTGTATCGGGATGCCCGCTTTTTTATTTCTTATTTTTATTTAATGCAGCGGAACCCTTATAGTTTTGATTTATTAGACGGATATTAACTGGGTCGGGCAACGAGTTCCTTTGTCAGAACTCAGGACAGGCTTGCTCGTTTCCATTTAGAACACCAGAAAGACTGGAAAGGTGGGTCAGGCTTTGCTTATTTGTTTTTGTCATCAATATAATAATCAAACAAACAAAGCCTGACCCTAAATCTTACGTAGAACAAAGGTCGTACAGTACACTTACATTGTCACGTAGATACTTTCCCGTATACACATTTTGAATACAAGTGACACCCTCACTCCGTATTAATCGCCATTTCTCCTTTAGAACATGTTACCGAAAATTTTGGTTAGGCACGTATAGTTTATCTAATGTTCCATTCCATGCTTCTCGTTGGTTGTGGAGCACGATTCAAGACCACAGGCTCCCCCTGCTTAGGGTTCCAACTATTTATGTCCAGGTACATTCCGCTCATCTTATTAATAATATAATTTCCTTGTATGATCCACTCCATGCTTCTAGTTGGTCTATCAGCACTG
>Ga0209618_1000104_pt1 | contig 17672 bp, 23 predicted proteins | sample Rifsed13ft3_FD_184007 | JGI IMG/M metagenome (GOLD analysis project Ga0209618, IMG submission 184007) | Soil microbial communities from Rifle, Colorado, USA - sediment 13ft 3 (SPAdes) (version 2) | ecosystem: Environmental > Terrestrial > Deep subsurface > Rock core/Sediment | place: Rifle... | reverse complement strand
ATTAGATGGATTACTAAGTCCTCCACACCAAACATTACTTTCTGGAATGTTTTTGTGTGCAGTAGGGTCAATGATTTCAATTGTACGATATGGAAAATCGTACAAAAATAATTCATATTCAATTTATCACTTTTTGATTGTTCTAGCAATACTACCTGTATGGATGACCTCGTCAGGATTTTTATATTCATTTTCTTTGCCGTTTTCTGAAACAGATTATTTTAATTTTAATCCAGAAATTTACTTTGCAGTAGTTTTTGCAACTATCTCTATGCCATTTTTGAATTCAGCAATTTTGGTTTCAACATCAAAGCTTGCAAATTACAAGTTTGGAATCATGTCTATTACGGGAATAACTTTGTTAATCATTAATGCATCAACCTCAATCCTACCAAATCCTGCATTAGTTGTAACCCTTCCATTTTATGTTATGACTGTGATTCCATTTGTAGTAGCTGATGTGATTCTTACGATGACTAAGAGACGCACGGCAATTTATGCGACTGGTGCAATCTTGGGAACAACTTTTTACTTTTTGTATTTTCCTCTGATTACTCATGTGTATAATGAGGTAATCTATAATAGAGTAGTCTCAGGAAGCATGACTTCAAACGTGTATTTTGAAATGCTGCCAATTATTTTTCCATTAATTGTTGGTCCTGCAATAATTATGGGAATTATTGGAACGGGAATTGCAGAAAAATTATTACTGATGATTCATGGGAATAATAAGTAGGAATCCTAAATCATTTCGAAATGGTTAAAGAAACCAAAAAACGGATCTCTATTGTTACTCACACCCGTGAGCCTATAGAATCTAATTTTGCCAACTAAGCTCCTAAACCTGAAACGATTTGATACTAATTTCGCTAAATCACCTTTAATTTTAATAACCACAAATTTTTACTATTACTTAATATCTACAGGACATTTATGCTCTGATTTTTTTCTTCTATCAACTATCTCTCCACATTTTTCACAGGCAAAGAATCTTCCCACATGATAAATTATGTTTTTATAGGATATATTTTTTCTAATTTCCAACTTGTGTCAAAGTTTTGTCCAGACGTATTAGGACAACTATTAATTCGAAAAGAAATTACAGTAAGTATGGATTTCATCCAAGAGTCTGAGCCAAATTTGGAAAAACCTATTGTGATTGCAGCAATGCAAGACATGGGAAATGTAGGAAGCATCGTGGTGGATTTTATCAATGACAATTTAAACACAAAAAAATTTAGAGTTGCAAAATCCTCCTATCCAGGTTATGTGCTAGATAGGGGAGGCTACATTGATCTACCAGATGAAAAATGGGAATATAGACATGCTGAGGATTTGATAGTATTTGGAGGAGGGGCAGGCCAGCCACAAACTAGAGAAGAACTTCATTCTTTATGCCAGGATGTAATTGATATTTCAAAAAAATATTCTGCCAAGTTTATTTACACACTGGGTGGGTTTCACACTAACCGACAATTAGGAAAATCGCCTCAAACGTTCGTGACAACGACCTCTGCACAACTTAAGAATCAACTGGAGAGATTAAAGTTTGACATAACTCCTCAAAGTTCACTGATTACTGGTTTTAATGGAGTGATATTAGGCTATGCAAAAACAAACGGAATTCAGGGAATCGGTTTGTATGGAGAGTTAAATGAACCTGAAATACCTCAGTATAGGACAGCTAAAAGCATTATCAAAACATTAGAAAAATTAACGTATAAAAAATTTGGAGACACTGTAGAACTTGATGTAATGGCAGATGATATTGATCAAAAAATTCAAAATCGTTGGCCTCCAAAATACAGGGAATAAAAAATTAGATAAAATTTATTTTCAATAACCAAAGAAGTTTACAGTTACTACACCAACCTCTAAAGTTTTCCTCCTTGTCTGACATCAATTGGCAAAGCAATTCATCACAATCTGGACAATAGTGACACCTCCTTAAATCGAACGTAGAGGATATATGGTTTTCAGTCATAATGATTTTCTCATATTCTTTACCATCTCGGTCCACTCTGCTTTGCTTGCTCGGTAGTCATGCAAGTAAGCTAAAAGAATTTTAACTAATGTAATATACTCATCAACTAGCCCAGTTTCTACCTCAGAATTACTGAAAGAGATTTCATCACTGATCTTATGGCATTTCATTATGGCTTTCTCGTCGCTCTTAATTATCAAATTTTGATCTGTTACTTTAGGTAAAACGGATGCAAAAACACCCCCTGTACTTGTTTCTAGTTCATGTTGAGAGGCATAAAGCTTGAGTGCAGCACGAACAGCTTGGTCAATGTTCCGTAGGGCCAGTTTGTTTGCTGATTTGAGCTTACTTTCTTTTAGGGCAACTCCAAGGCATAACTGTTCCACTATTACACTAAGCAAGTTTTCTGTGTCAATCTATTTTTCTCTGTATCTCCGTTTGTATACATCCTTGTATCTTTGTTTCTTTTTACGAATTAAGTTCCTTTCTTTGTAATCATCATCTTTCGATGTAATAGGCATGGCAAAAGATAGCTGATAGTTGTTAGGATCTCGAATGTGAAAGAACCTTTCTCCCCAAATAGCCGTGGTTGGTTCATTTTCAAACGTGGTAAGTTTGGCAAAATGAGGATCACTTTGCAAGTAGGAATAAAGCTCGTCAACGTCATCTGTGTAAAAAATCACTCTTCCAAAATCTCTTTTTTTCGTGTCAGTCTTTAATTCTAAATTGAGGTAGGTTCTTTTAATATTTCCAATTTCAAAAGTAGTAAAATCGTTCGTAGGTCCCCCGCAGGCAAGTCTGAAACCAGGTATTTTTGAATAAAACTCACACGACTTTTTCATATCGCTAACAAAAAGTGTTACAGCTGAAATTCCATTTGTTTTCATTTTATTCTCTCCCAATCTGATATTTCATGACACTTGCAGTCACAATCTCTTTCACAAAATTTTTCAGCACAACTAGTACACCTAAGTTTCGTTATTCGTGTTCCTCCTTTTCAATAACGTAGGTTTTAATCATGAATTTGTCATCGACTATTTTGAAAAATTTTTTGAATTTATGATTACAGTCAGAACAATGACTAAGACAAACATACCCTGTGCACCTTCCAAGTTCATCTGTCTTGAATGAAGTAAAATCATCATAAACTATTTTTTTATGGTTACATTCTTTCAAATTAAAATCGCCTTACAATTTTGTTCTCAGCTTTTCTCTCAATGTTCCAACCCTTGGACTTAACCGCAGTCGAACTCCACAACAAGGACACCAAATACCTTCCCATTGAATGAACATTTCACATAACTGGCATCGTCTTTGGCCCAAGGCATATCTGCCTCCTTTTGCTGGTTTAGAGACTTTGTATCTAAAACAAATATCCTTACAACCCCTAGATGGCAAACTTGATTACCTCTTTATCTCCTCATTCCTATCTTACACAATCCTATCCTACAATTATGACAAACATAATCATCTGCTGGATTTTGACATCCGTAAGAACAAGTACAGGTATAATCGTTCATTACTTACTTTCCGTCGAAGTAGAATATAACATCGGTCAGCCCTGATAATTATGAGTAATGTTGATTGTTTTAATCATAACCAATCAGTTCCAACTTCGCTAAACCGTTTTGAGGTAAAGCAATTTTGTTTCATGCCTAAATGCGCCCAAATTATTGCCCATACAAGTAGTCGAGTCCCTTCGAGCCCGTAATTTTATACAATCTATGCAAGATTATCACGCAATAGTTTTATCCATTAATTCCAAGAAAATGTGAAAATGGCAAGAACTTTGTATGTGCGTGAGATAATCACAATTCTAAATGACCCACGATTATGTCCTACTTGTGAAAAAGCTGATAAATTAGAAGAAAACGTTATCTTTGAAAATATTTCTCATGGCAAAACGTTTCTCTGCACACGTTGTGAAGCATTAACCGTAGTTACCCATCTTAATCTACGACGAGTTGAGCTAGCAACCAAAACAGAAGATACAGTCATGATAAAAGAGCCTCATTACATTAGAAAAGTTAGTTACTGAATCAAAAAACTACTCTATCTGAAGGTTAATAATATATCAAAATCTAGACCAAACAATTGGTTTGCACGCCAACAAACCTAGAAGGGCATTATCCAGCGATAATCCCTCTAGAAAGTTTCATACTGAAAACTCGTAAATAACAAAAATATATTTAATTGATTTTACCTAAACGAGTTGTTAATTGGCTAGATTGGGAAATATCTTGAATACCCACGTGCTATTTTCGGACTAGAGCAGAGAAGCTCGTCATTCAGGTCTGAATCATATAGTTCTTTGACGCCAATTGACTCTATTACTCGTCAAGTTTTGTATCAATATCCTTTTTTCAAATAAACTAATTTGTTCTAGCTCTAAACATTTTATACAAATACTATTTTTATTCAAAGCCTAGATGCCAATAATATGGCTTCACGAAGAAGAGGTTCAAGAAGATCTAGAAGTAGAACTTCAAGAAGATCTGCAAGACGGAGTTCAGGTGGTAAAGCTGCCAGACGAGCACAAATAGTCGCAAACAAACGAAAAAGCGAGCTAAAAAGAGCTGCTTTGAGAGTCCTAATTGTAAAGAGAGCCCTGAGAATAGCAGAAAGATCTGCTAGCAGGAGAAGATCTGCATTTAGGCAAGCTTTATCCCGTGCAAAAAGAGCACGATAAACCAGACACTCCTTTTTTATTTTTTAAGAACCAAAAAATCACCTTATAATTCCTAAACAATTTATGCACAAAGTAGATTGCTTATAATTTCTACCATATGCTTTTTAATAATTAATTAGATACCAAACCATGAATATACATTCCCGTACAATTACGTTCTCTGTAAATCGTAAAACTGCTGAGACATTTGATGCAATTTTAAATATTCCACCAAAAATGATACCAGATGCAATAAAAAGTAATGATGGATGGTGGTCATTTACTACCCTTCGGGGTCCAGCCAAATTGAAATTTTACGAAAACAGACAACTTGGCATATTAGATTATCAATTTGTAGATAATGAAGCCAAGTGGAATGTACCAATGAGGGTAATTTCTAACGGAAATGATTCAACAGTAATTACTACTATTATCAAACCTGATGGAATTAGCGACCAATCATTTGATGAACGCATGATAGAAATAGAAAAAATAATGGAATCTATGAAACAAATCATAGAGCTACCCTAGGACATACTTTTTGAGACAAATAGAGATATAGGCGTCCAAATAAAAAATCAAATAATGTCAACAATGTCACTTAGACGTGATCATGATTTAATTGAGAAGGTCATAAAGTCTATGGAAACTACAATTCAACTTTTAGAATCAGGTAAAAAAATTCCTGAACCAATTTTACTTCCTGTAATAGATTTTTCTAAAAATTTTACTGACGTTTGTCATCATAGCAAGGAGGAAAAATCATTATTTCCTGCATTAGAAAGATCTGGCATGCCAACACATATGGGACCAATTGCTATGATGTTAATGGAGCACGAAATTACTCGAAAAATAGGAAATAAAATGGAAGAATCAGCAAAAGATTACTTTGAAAAAGGTGATGCAACTGAGCTAATCTCTGACTTGAAAGAATATGTTGAACACGTAACACAACATCTCTGGAAAGAAAATAACCGCTTGTTTATGATGGCAGAAGCCAGACTACAGCATGTTTCTCAACAAGTAGATAATGAGCTAAATCAAATTGAGAAAATTAAACTAGAAGAAATAGGAAAAACAAGAAAAGAATATGAACAAATTGCAGAAGAACTTCACAAAAAAATCTCTCAAGATATTTCTTAGCGATTAATATGACTTTGCTGGATAACAAAAAAGAATTTCCTGACTGGGATTCTTACTACAAGGAAAATAATGTTGAGAAGATGCCATGGTACGAAAAAAATTTAGATCCTAATTTAGAATATGAAAAAAATCAACCCACTTGAAGTTTTTTTATGGACTTTTCGTCGAAATGAAAAAGATGTAGTAAATCTATATGATTCTCTTTCTGATTTAATGAAGATTACAACTGGAGGGGACATGCTAAATTTTGGCTTTTGGGATAATACCACTAGTACCCCTCTTGAAGCTCAGAACAACATGTGTACAATTTTTGGAAAAATTGCTCGATTAGCCTCTAATCAACACATTATAGATGTAGGAAGTGGTATGAGTTCTCCTGCAATTCAGTGGTACTCTAATTATCATCCAGCTGAACTAACCTGTGTCAACATTAACTTTAAACAATTACAAAATTCAATAAAAAATATCACTAAATCAATTGACATTAAAAATAATGACGCTAAAAATTTCACCTTTCTAAACTCGACAGCTACCATGTTGCCTTTTGCAAGTGAATCCGTTGATCGAGTAGTGACTCTAGAATCTGCCCAACATTTTAAACCATTACGAAATTTTATCTCAGAATCTTATAGAATACTAAAAAAAAATGGATTGTTAGCTTTGGCCATCCCAGTAATGATTGAGAAACACATCACACCTATGATGAAATTGGGTCTGCTTTCAATGACTTGGTCTTCTGAACATTATAGCATTGATTTTGTAACATCTCTCCTTAAACAAGAAGGGTTCAATGATATTGATTTACAAAAAATTGGTTCAAATGTTTATGAGCCTTTAGCTAGATATTACATTGAAAATAGAGAATCCATCAAACCTAGAATATCTAGTCAGTATCCCTCATACGTTGAAAAGATTCTCTTTAAATCTCTTAACAAAATGAAAGAAGTTTCTCAAAAGAAAATCATAGATTATATTCTTATAACATGCCAAAAATAAAAAAATACTACAGAAAGTTTTTAATCCCCTGAACTAAAAAAACCCATGAAACGAATAGATGCAATGATTCCTAATATGAAGCGAAGTCATGTAGTTGCTGCTATTATAAAAGCAGGAGCAGGTGGAGTTACAATAGCAGAAACCAGAGGATTAGGATCTGGTGAGAGACCAGTTGTGGGTAAATCTAGAGGAACTGCAATGTATGTTGCAGAATACAATAGGACTGATACAATAACTACAATTGTAGAAGACTCACAAGTCGATGCTATAATCAAAGCTATAATGGAAATAGTACATACTGGAGTTAAATCTGATGGGAAAATCTTTGTTTCACATGTAGAGGAATCATATGATATCTCTACAGGTCAAAAAGGGAAATTATAATGACCGGTTGGCAAAACCACCCATTTAAAATTCAAGCCAAAACAGGTGAAACAATAGCTTTTTGCATGTGTGGTAATTCAAAAAATGGCCCTTACTGTGATGGTTCACATAAAGGAACTGGAATTTCTCCTAGTGTGATAACTTATGATACAGATACATCTGTTCATGCATGTGGTTGTCAACAATCAAAGAACAGACCAATGTGTGATGGAACTCATAAAACAATCAACGAATAAACTCTTCTAGAACTAATGAAGATTTATCCATAAATGATACAGTATTCACAATCGCAACTTGGTTGTTGCTTGGTTTTTGCAAGACATCTCTTATGCTGACCTGCCTGACACTGAACACAAATCTTTTCCAAATTCTCAACTGTAGAATATTTTTTTGATTGATCAAAACCAAAACCACCATCTTCAGGTCCAACCATATCGTAAATGTTATACACTTCTATTTTAGGATGCAGCAAGTGCTGTCAAGTTTATGACCTGGATTTAACCTAAATCTCAAATTTTCCATTTTAAGATTTTTCAGAGCTATCATCTAAATTCTTACTTTTCTCTTTATTTCTATCCCACATTCGCATAGTTCCCCTTAGCATAAAAAAACCAACTGTGATAGCTATAATTCCTCCAGCAATAAATGCAAACAGATTTACAATTTTTTTCATCAAGGGCATAACACCGATTCAACCAACTTTGAGTTAAGTTTACACCCTCAATTCTTGAAGAAAAATTTTAGCTTCAATTGCGTACATTAAATTACCCTCGCTTTTTTTCGCAATTGTGGTAAATAAGAAAAACATAGCCATTTGGATTGGGATCTTAGGTGGAGGAATTGGATTTTTCCTTTTTTCCAGATATGTGGCTGAACTAATGCGGTAGAATTTCTGTAATAATCGTTGTTTATTCAAAATGGAAAGCTATTACTTTTTAATAAAAAAAGTTGATTTATGCCTAGAATAATGACACAATCCCAAAAATCACTTGCAAATGTTTGTCTTTTTTGCGGCGAAGGTTTGAAATCACCATCAATGTGTACATACTGTGGATTCAAATTTTGTGATGAACACAAATCTCCAAATGGTCATCAGTGCATTAAAACAAGATATTCTGAATATATTCGAAAAAGTCTTGGAGCTCATCCAAATGTTTCCAAAGGAAAATTCATAATTGTCTGTGAGATATGTGGCTTTAATACAAAAAAAGGCGTTCCAATTGAATACGCAGGTGAAGAATTAATTCAACACACCCAACTTGTTGGTTGTTCTGAGAAGGTTTTTCTTGATGAGGTAATAGATCTTGATAACAATCTTCCAATAGAATCTGTTTCTAGTGATGGAAATAGCAATGAATCTATTCAACCAACCAGAACAGTTCCTAGCCCAAGCAACGCAACATCTAATCAAGCATCAATTATTGATGAAATAGTAAAACTATCTGCTCTTAAAGAAAAAGGAATGATATCAGAACAGGAATTTTTGTACATCAAAAACGAACTTATCAAAAAAATAAAATAAATCAACTTTTGATATAATGAAATTCGATCTTATTAGATTCAATTGTAGGTTGTAAGCATAAAATTACAAACACAAAGATAACTTTTCCAATTTAGAATGTACATTAGGTATCCTCGCACTGAGATGCTGGGTGACATTCCCACATTTTGGGTGTGAGGGTACCTTAATCATACTCTAGTATGATTCCCCATGAACCTTGCGTTCTTGTTCTAAAGTTTTCTTTACAGCCTCAAGCTCTTGCTGAGTTCTTCGCAATTCTGATTTTATTGAAGCCATCATGGAACTTGCTGCCTCGATTATGCTTTTTGGAGAATCTCTACTACCTGCAGTATAAATTTGTGATTCGGTAAATTTTAACTCCTTTTTTGCAGATTCTATTTTTTCTTTAATCTCCTCATATTCAATCTGGAGTTTTGCAACGTCACCTAACTTTGATTTGCCTTCTTCAATTTTAGATTGAATTTCAGCAAATTCTGTTTTACATTTTTCCATTTCAGCTTTGAATGAATCAAGTTCTGATTTTGCTTTTTCAAATTTCTCAAAATCTAATTTGATAACATCATACTGTTTTTTTATTATCTCTAACTGTGTATTGGCAGAGGATATCTTAGATGATATTTCTTCATATTCTGTTTTCACTGAATCTAACTCAGTTGTTTTCTCTTTAACTTCGCGCTTAGCTGACATTACTTTTGCTATGACTGAATCATATTCTTCTTTTACAGTTGTTAATTTTTTTAAAATAGAGTCAAAAGATTCTGTTTTATCTTTAACTTCTTTTTTTAGATACTCAAGTTCAGTTTCAATCTGTTCTTTTTCAATCTCTTCTGGTTTTTTGATTGGTGGTGCTTCAGAGATTATCTCTTCTTCACCTTTTTTAAAACGATTAAAGAGCCCCAAACTAATCCCTTGAGCTTTTTGATTTCGGTAAGATGAACATTTCGTTCAACTTGGGCTATGTTTTTTTATAAACCGTAAGTAAAACCCTAGCCCCCCAATGATAAAGCCTGCCACAAACGCCAGGATGCCAAAGTTTGAATCTCCTGGATAAATTGTTGGTGCTATAATTAACAACAGCGCTCCAAAGATTACCAGAAAAAAACCTCCTCCTTTTTTGGGTCTGTTATGTTCAGCATGAACCAAAACTAAATCATCCCATTAAAGATAACTAGCTAATGTTTGAGATACTTTTTTTCTACCAATATCTAAAATAAAAGGTCCAATTTTTGGACCTCTATTTGTTGAAAGGATGATTTGGTAAAGTATTTTGAAAAAGTCCTTTGGTTGAACATTATTTTTCTTTGCAATTTGATAAATCGTATTTTGTAGATCATCTGGTTCATCATCTGCTCCTAGCAGATCTGCAAGCTCCCCTAAGGCCTTTTTAGTTGCATCATCAATTTGAACATCGACTTTTTCTTGCAGATCAAAATCGTCTGCATAATTACCAGCCATAGTTATCAAATCTTCAATTTGAGGTTCGGAATTTTTCAGAACACCATAGTCGATGAGCTTTTTCATCACAAGATCTGTTCTTTTTTCTTTGAATATTCTGGATAGCTCAATTAGTAACCTATAGCTGACGTAGGGAGTCAAAGTCTTTGGGGTATTTAACAGGTTTACGTATTCATAAAGTCCTTTCATCTTTGTTTCTTTTGCAGGATTCTCAATCTTGATTTTCCCAAAGAAAATATTTTCAAGCTCATTATATTCATCCATAAGAGATGGTATGTCTTCAAATCCTAACTCACGTGCCCCAGAAATTCTTTTGTAGAGTAAGAGGAGAATGCTTTTTGGACTCCCATACTTTAACCATGTCTGTGATGTGACTACATTTCCTAATGATTTTGAAATTTTTTTACCACCCTTGTCTAAAAACATTTCATACTTTACATGATGCGGATGAGGAAATTTTAGAATTTCATCTGCAACCCAGTCATTTACCTTAACTGAATCCATAATGTCCTTGCCGTATGCCTCAAAACGAATATCAAATGCCTGCCATCTTGCTGCAAACTCTACCTTCCAAGCAAGCTTGCCAAGATCCTTTGTAACGTCAGCCTCTGCCTCATGTCCGCAACCATTGATATTCTGAGACCCAATTGTTGCGTCTTTGCAGCGATATTTTATTTTCTTTTCATCAGAAATGTACTCAAAAGACTCTGTTGTGTAAAGCTTGTCGCAATTTGTACATACTGGAAAATATGGAAGATATTGTTGGAATTTTTCTTGGCCAGTAAGTTCTGATATTTTTTCACCAATTTTTTTGCTGTTTTCTAGAATTGTGTGAATCTGCTCTTTGAGTAATCCCTTCTCATAGGTGTCTTTTGCACGTCTAAAATCATATTTTATTCCAAGTTTATCAAGGCCCTCAAGCAAAAGGCTGCTCATATGCATCCCATACGAATCATGACAATCAAAGGGGTCAGGAATAGCTGAAACACTTTTTCCTAAATGTTCTTTTAACGAATCAGGAAATCCCTCTGGGATTTTTCGAAGACCATCTAAATCATCCGAATATGCAATTAGCTCAGATTTGTAGCCAAAATTTTCTAGTGCAAGTTTTACTCCATATGCCCTAACTGCATCACCTAAGCTTCCAATATGCGGAACCCCTGATGCACCTAGTCCACTCTCTACTCTTAGTAGATCAGTATTTCGTCCAAGAGTTTTTTCTCTTTCAAGCAACTCATGAGCTAGTTTGTCAATCCAAGTTCCTTTGCCAATAATACTTTGTTCAGACATTTTTCGTCACTAGGCCAACTCTTTTGCCATGTATGGGCCTAAAAGAGAATATCCTAATTTTTGATAGTACTCTCTGGTACCCACACCACTAATTACCAGTAATTTTTTTGAATCAAATTCCTCTTTTGCAATTTTTTCAGCTTCATTCATTAAACTTTTACCCAAACCCGAGTGCTGTATATCATTTTTATTTTTCTCACCAATTTTTAATGACTTGCCATAGACATGTAACTCTCTTACAATACAAGTCTCCTGTGAAATTTCCTTTCTGTGTGCCATTTTACTTGGATGCCTTAATCTCAAAAAGCCATAGATTGTATCATTAGGATCCACATACGACAAAAAGACTTCACTCCCATCTGAAGAAGAATAATCTTCACGAATTAAACTCAAATGGGAAGAAAAATCACTGTTCTTTGATAATCCTGCCTCCCTGCATCTAATACATCTGCAAAAAAGATTTTGTTCTTTCAGATTTTTCTGAACAATTTGACGTAAATTGCCAAGTTTTGGGCCTGCAATTATCTCGCTTGATGAAATCTCTCTTTGTACCCTCATAATTCTAACCCATGAAGGAACCTCTTTTTTAATTTCAGTTAAAACTCTTATCATTTCTTGATCTGCATATGGTTTGTAAACCCCATCTTTGTAATCTTGGTATAGTGGTGTTCCTTCCAAAACTAGAGAAGGATAAATCTTTAACATATCTGGTTTAAAGCGCTCGTCTTCAAAGAGCATTTTAAAATCAGCAATATCTTCTTCTGGGGTCATAGTAGGTAAACCAGGCATCATATGTGCCACAATTTTGTAACCTGCATCCTTTGCTATCTGAAATGATTCAACAACATCAGAAAAATCATGTCCCCTGTTTACAATATTATAAACTCGTTCGTGTAAGCTTTGAACCCCAATCTCAACTCTCGTGACCCCGTATTGTAACATCAAATCAACATGTTCTTGTTTACAATAGTCAGGTTTAGTTTCAATAGTAAATCCAACATTTCTAATATCTGCATGTTCATTGTTGGCCTTTGCTTCTTCTAGTGTAGAAGAATCAGAACCATTTAGTGCATCATAACAAGATTTAATGAAATTTTCCTGATAATCTTTTGGCATGAAAAGAAATGTTCCACCGACAATTACCAGTTCAAGTTTTGATAGATCATGACCATAGGCAAACAATTTTTTTAGCTTTGTCACGATTTGCTTTTTTGCGTCATATTGATTCTCTATAGCATTGATGGTTGATGGCTCTTTCCCAGTGTAGCTATTTGGCGTGTTAATATCCACACCTCCTGGACAATAGGTACATCGTCCGTGAGGACATGCAAATGGTTTTGGCATGAGTGCAACTACTGCAACTCCTGATGCTGTCTTTACTGGTTTTCTAAGTAATACTTTTTGTAATTTATTATAATCCGAACCACTCACTGTAGATAAGATCTCATAATTTCTTGGTATTCTTTCAAGTGAGTATTTTACACAGATTTTTTTGATTTCTCTTTTAACCTCCTTTTTGTTAGGCGCTGTAACTGTGAGAAGATTTTGTGAGATTTCAGAACATGCTCTTGAAAATATTGACTCTGATTTTTGCATTATTATTATTGTGATTAAAATCGGTCATAAATTCTTTAAAGTGGCGCTCAAACTATGGCACTTACCTTCTTCGTGATGGTCTTCTTTTTGAAACTCGTCTCTTTGTTCTACTTGTTGCCCTTCGTGCTGTCCTTTTAGTAGATATTCGTCTATTTCGTGATGACCTTTTCTTAACAGTTCGTCTCTTTGCAGCAGTTCTTTTCCTCTTTGCGACTCGTCTTTTTGGTCTTTGTTTTTTGGTTTTACGTTTTGACTTTTTCGTGGTTTTTGGTCTTGATATAGAACTGCTTGGATTTGTCCCAGTCATTCTTACCTTCAAATTTTTTAATTGTACTAATTCGACTTTGGCATTTGTGCTTTGACTGAGAAGATCTTGATTTATCGCAGGAAAATTTTTACCATATTTGTCATAACAGTCTTTATGAAAAACTCTACCTTTTTCATACATCATGTCTTCGCTAATAACACCTTTGTTACACACTACACAAAATGTCACAAAAGGTTTCGCCGGCACCTCGCTGACAAAACTTTCCATCATATCTGAAATCAAGACTTTATCTTTAGACGACATCCCACTTACACAATTCTAATTCTCGTGTAATTTAAGATTTTTAGATTCAATAAAGTCGGTTAATCCTAAAAAATGAATTAAAGCAAGGAAACATCTTTACTCTACTTTCATATCTTTATTATTTTCTGCATTTGGGCCGTGACTTGACGTGTTTTCATCAGGCTTGCGTCCTCGAAACTCTCTCCTATAATCCATTTTAAGCCAAATCGGTGTAATTATTGTAGTAGCAGCTACCATCAACACAATCGTAGAATAAACACCAGAGGTTAGAACTCCTGCAGACAATCCAACTCCTGCAACTATTAATCCAACTTCTCCTCGTGAAATCATCCCTATTCCTACTCTCATTCCCTGAGTTCTACTTTTAAGAAAAGCCCAAGCGGGAAGCCCACATCCAAACAACTTTGTAACTACTGCAATTGCAATAATTATTCCACTGAGAATTAAAATTTCCATATCGATTCCTCTAAAATCTACTTGAGCTCCAATTATTGCAAAGAAAAGCGGTGCAAAAATTAATCCAATCTTGCTGATAAAGCTTTCAACTTTTTCAAAAACTTTGGTTGTCGAAAGCGCCATTCCTACTGCAAAAGCACCTACAATTGGAGACAATCCAATAGAACCAGCAAGTGCTGCAGCACCAAAGAATGACGCTGTTGCAATTCCTTCAACACTTCCCTTTGCTTTCCACAATCTTGGTGTGATAATTTTTGGAATAACAATAATTGATACAATTAGAATTACAGCAAAGAAACCAAGTATCTTTAGAACTGTGAATGTGACATCAAGAACATCCACATGTGTAACATCTCCTCCCAGAGATGTAACAACTGAGAGAATAGCAATTGCCAAAATATCGTCAATTACTGCGGCACCAATAATCAAACGAGCCTCTGGAGACTTTATCTTGCCAAATTCTGATAGTACTTGAACTGATATTGCAATGCTTGTTGCTGTAAGTGCAGTTGCAATTAGCAATGATTGGAATACATCAAACCCAAACATCTGAAAAACAACCAGGCCAGCAAAGAATGGAACAATTACTCCCAAGGTTCCAACTGTGAATGATGCTTTGCCTCCCCTGAGAAATTCTTTTGGTGTCATCTCAAGACCTGCCATAAACAAAATTACAATTGCACCAATCTCTCCTAGAACTCTGATCTCACTACCTATCTGAAGCAGTGGTTTGCCATCAAAGACTAGAAAAGATCCTAGAGCAAATGGTCCAATAATCATTCCAGCTAAAAGCTCCCCCAAAACAATTGGAAGTTTTAGTCTAAGGAAAAGCTCTGCCATTAATTTTGCAGCAAAAAGCAAAATTCCTACACCTATTATGATCTCAATAAAGTGAGTCTCAGCTACCAATGCATTCCCCGTTTTAGGTGATATGAGCGGTCAATATAAGGCAGTTATTAGTTGAAAATTATCTCAAATTAGTCTAATAGATTATGCAATCCTTTTGGAATTTACAAAGACACCTTTTTTGTTTGTAATGTTTCCAATTTCCTGACTCGCAATTTTATGTTTACGAAAAATAGATTTTATTTTTGCAGCCTGATCTTTTGGTGCAACAACACAAAATCCAACTCCCATGTTAAATGTCTTGTACATCTCATCTGTTTTTACTCCGCGCTCCTGTATTAATCCAAATATTGGAGGAGGGTTCGGCATACAATCCAAATTAAAACCAGTTTTTTTTAGTCGTAAAAGTTTGGTAAATGCACCACCAGTAATGTGTGCAAGACCATTTATCTTACATTTATCAAGCATCTCTAAAACCGGTTTTACATAAATTTCAGTTGGAGATAAAAGCGTATTTCCCAAAACCCCCACACCTTTTATTTTATCTTTAATTGAATACTTTGAAAGCAAAACCTTTCTTGCCAACGAATATCCATTAGAGTGCAAGCCAGTACTTTTTGCACCAATTATTACATCTCCTGATTTAATCGAATTTCCTAAAACCATTTGTTTCTTTGAAAGAAGACCTACTACCATTCCTGCAAGATCAAAACCAAAACCCTTTCCAGCAATTAGGTCTGGCATGATTGCAGTTTCACCACCAACTATTGGAACTCCAGCTTTTTTTGCACCCTTTGCCAATCCCTCAACAATTTTTTTGAATATTTTTTGATCGTTTTTGTTTGCTGCAATATAATCAACAAATGAAATTGGAGTTGCACCGACGCAAATGATATCATTAACATTCATTGCCACACAATCAATGCCTACTGTATCGTATTTCTTCATCATGTTTGCAATCATTACCTTCGTGCCAACTCCATCGGTATGAGTTGCCAAAAGATTGCCTCCAGAAATCTCAACAATTCCAGCGTAATGGCCAAACCCATGTGCAATTTTTGCTATTTTTGAGAGGCCATGAGTTGAAGAAATGATTTTACCTATTGCGGCCTGACTTTGTTTAATTTTTGAGACATCTACTCCTGCGCTTTTGTAGGTTATTGCCATAAATTGTGTCTGCCTGATGCGAGATTGGGATTTTGGTAATATGAATTCAAGTCAATCAAAATATTACATGTACATTCCGGCGTCTGTTTTCCTATCTTCTGAATATTTTTCAGAAAGTTCTTTAAAATCGACACCAAGTTTTTCTGTTTGTTTTTTAAGGTCTTCAGTGTCAATATTTGTTTGATATGCTCTATTTACTGCATCAACTAGAGTTGCAGCAGCTAAAGGGTCTGGCTGCGTGTGGTTTGCTTTTACAAGAAAAGACACACCTCGAATTTCACGCATCATGCACTCGTTGAGAATTCCGCCTGGCATTCCTGTAATGAACCCCTGTCGAATCATACTGATTCCCTTATCTTGCATTATTCTGCAAAGATCTTCTTCTGCTGCACAATACGCTTTATCATCATGACTATCACTTGCAACGCCATCTAGGATTACGATCTCATGTGAGCCTTTTTGTTCTGCCCAATCTAATATTGCAGCTACTAATGTGTACAGACCTTCCATTCTTAATGTGATCTCACAAATTATTGCACAAATAGTTCCTTCTTTGTTTGAGTAAAAACGAAATGGATGTCTTAACATTCCATGAATAAAAACAGTTGATGGTGGCAGGTATTTTGATCTCATATACGCAACCTCTTCCATTTTTAACTTTTCAATAATATACCCAACAGATATTGGACCTACCAAACCTGCACCAACAAATCCAGCAAATACAATCGGAGAGTTGTAATTTGCTTTTTTTATCTCAAATACTTCGGCTTCTGGAAATGCCCCCTGTTGCATTCTTTACGTCAAATTCTTGGGTCTAATTACTTTTATCAATACGACAGTGCCATCAATTCTTAGAATTTTCTAGCTTGATCTATCCTTGTTTTGAAAAATTCTCTGTATCCACCATTCTATTTTGGGTTTAAAATGTCATTGTTTAGTCAGTTTTAGGCATAATTTTTAATTTAATTTTTTTACAGTCTTTGCTCGAATTATGACTGTTCTTAGATAATCTTTAGCTGTTGCATCTGATACTCCCAAATTCTTTGCTCTTTGGTATAGGGCTTGTTCATCTCGTTGTCTAAGATATATTTGTAAAAGTTGATTCAATCTATGTGATCTTCTCTCATCTGCATTCATATGGATTCATCTTTTACACTTGTTTTTTGCATAAACAAATTCAACATTGTCATGCCTTTGTCAGTGATTGAATAGATCATATTCTGTCCTACTGATTTTTTTTCAAGAAAGTTATAGTCAACACAAAGGTGCAGATAGTTAAGAAATGATCTTTTCATTCGTATTTTGGATTTTGAATACAGATCAGAAAATGTCATGGACTCGCCTCGTACCTGATATAGTAGCTTTAGAAGCGACAAGGTGCTAAAATCTCGTGTTCGTGCTCTTACTGCATCTAAGATCTGCTCATCGCGCTTTATGATAAAATCTCCAAATTGGTCTGCTACCTCGACTGGAATGTAAGTTAATCGTGCTCTCATCATACGGTATTGGTACCGTACTTTACCTTATTAACTTTGAGATGAAGCTTTGTTGAACTATCTAGATTCCTTTTTTCAACTAGGACAACCTGATGTTT
>Ga0209618_1000102_pt1 | contig 17680 bp, 9 predicted proteins | sample Rifsed13ft3_FD_184007 | JGI IMG/M metagenome (GOLD analysis project Ga0209618, IMG submission 184007) | Soil microbial communities from Rifle, Colorado, USA - sediment 13ft 3 (SPAdes) (version 2) | ecosystem: Environmental > Terrestrial > Deep subsurface > Rock core/Sediment | place: Rifle... | reverse complement strand
AGGGTAGATTGGTTGATCCCATTAGGTAGCGGTCGCACTCACGTGCAGCACTGCGCCCTTCATTGATAGCCCATACTACAAGACTCTGACCGCGGCGCATATCACCAGCAGCAAAAACGCCTTTTATGTTTGTCGCGAACCTTCCATACTCTGCCTTAGCATTGGAACGTTCATCACGCACAACACCAAGCTTATTGAGTAGATTGTCTTCAGGGCCAAGGAATCCCAGGGCGAGTAACACCAATTGCGCAGGCCAGACCTTCTCAGTGTCGGGGATTTCCTTGAAGACAGGACGCCCGTTGTCGCCTTTTTGCCACTCGATCCGTACAGTGTGTAACTCTTTGACATTGCCCTTTTTATCTCCGACAAACCTTTTGGTCATGACGCTATACCTACGAGGATCGCTTCCGAACACGGCGGCTGCTTCCTTCTGGCCGTAGTCGAGGAAATAGACTTTAGGCCACTCAGGCCAGGGGTTGTCAGGCGCGCGTTCAGTGGGCGGCATTGGAAGGATCTCAAACTGTACTAGGCTCCTACATCCGTGGCGAATTACGGTAGCAACGCAGTCTGTGCCCGTATCGCCGCCGCCAAGGATAATCACATCCTTGTCCTTAGCTGTGATGTAGTTTCCGTCTTGGAGATTACTGTCAAGAAGGCTCTTGGTATTGGCCTCGAGAAACTCCATAGCGAAATGGATATCCTTAAGCTCCCGGCCCTCAATAGGCAAGTCACGCGTTTTAGTAGCTCCACCGCATAGAACTACAGCGTCGAATTCCTTAAGGAGCCTATCAGAAGGGTAGTCCTTTCCGACCTCCGTATTTGTTATGAACTTGATACCCTCCTTGGCTAGGAGGTCGATACGACGCTGTACTATGTTTTTATCAAGATGTGGATTAGGGATGCCGTACATAAGGAGTCCGCCGATACGATCAGCGCGTTCAAAGACAGTTACCCAGTTACCCGCTTTATTGAGCTGCGCTGCGCAGGCAAGCCCAGCCGGCCCAGAACCCACAATAGCTACCTTCTTTCCCGTTCGTTTTGCGGGAGGCTCTGGAACTACCCATCCCTCTTCAAAGCCCTTGTCAATAATGGCGCACTCGATGTTTTTAATCGTAACCGGAGGCTCGTTGATTCCGAGAACACAGGCTGCCTCACATGGCGCAGGGCAAATCCTGCCTGTGAACTCAGGGAAATTGTTAGTCTTATGCAAACGATCGAGCGCTTCTCTCCAGAGCCCGCGGTAGACTAGGTCGTTCCATTCCGGGATAAGATTGTTAATGGGACAGCCGGAGGTCATCCCGCCGAGTATGATTCCAGTGTGGCAGAAAGGTACACCGCAATCCATGCAACGAGCACCCTGAGTACGCAGCTTTTTCTCAGGAAGGTGCAAATGAAACTCTAGCCAATCGTTGATCCTTTCGGCAGGTGGACGTTCTTCCGGAAGCTCACGCTCATATTCCATAAATCCGGTAGGTTTACCCATTGAATTTACCTTGAGTTATTATACCTAGTTAATTAATAAGAGCACGAAGATATGTTTAAGTCAACTTTATTAGCTACTACAGTATTTGTAACATATGAACATTATGCAGGGCAAGTTCAATAATCTACACTGATAAAATTAAATTCAAAGTTTTAGTTCAACTCAACGATTCAATGTAATTCGCTACAGGGTGGTGTGCACTGTCATCACGCTAGCGAATCCATAACTCTTTATTGGATTGCTTCGTCGTTTCACTTCTCGCAATGACACTTTTTATATTGTCGTTGCGAACACATTATTTTCACTTAGTGTAAACTCCGTGAAGCAATTCCTTCCAGTTGTCATTGCGAGCGGTAGCGAAGCAATCTCGTTTTTCGATTGCTTGATAGCTTTACTCTTCGATATTTCATTGACGATGCTTTTCGTAAGTATGTCGAAATTAATTTCTACTGCAGTCTTCTGTTTTTTGTAAATGAGTGAAGACAAATACTCGGTTTATTCTTTATCTTCCCTTCTCGAGTTTGGATATCGGAGAAATTGGGGAATTGCTTATTTACGTCTATGGTAAGCTAGTTTCCGCTAACGCGTGCCAGATCGCGCTTATTCTCTTCGAAAGCAGCCATGACAGCTTCATCACCGCTTAAGCCTGCCTCTCCGACACGTTTTACAGCATTGAGCATGCGCTTATAGTCCTTGGGCATGACCTTAATAAACTTAGGAACCATTTCTTTCCATCTTCTTAGGATCTTCCATGCCAGTTGACTCTTCGTGTACTCAGCATGTCTCTTAATCATTGCCTCTAATTCATTAATCTCATTCCCGTCCTCTAACCTCTCAAGGTAGATCATGTCTTGGTTACATCGGCGGTTAAAATCGTCATGCTCATCAAGAACGTATGCAACGCCACCTGACATGCCGGCTGCAAAATTCCTTCCTGTAGGACCAAGCACTACAACGCGCCCGCCGGTCATGTATTCACAGCAGTGGTCTCCAACTGCCTCAACAACTGCGTGAACCCCGCTGTTACGCACACAGAATCTTTCTCCAGACATGCCGCGGATGTAGGCTTCCCCTCCGGTAGCACCATAGAACGCTACGTTGCCAATGATGATATTTTCCTCTGGAACGAATGTTGATCCCCTAGGTGGGTAGACTATAATCTTACCACCTGAAAGCCCCTTGCCTATATAATCGTTTGAATCACCCTCGAGTATGAGCGTTATGCCACGCGGAACAAATGCGCCGAAACTCTGTCCTGCTGATCCTTGGAAGTGTAGTCTAATTGTGTCCTCAGGGAGGCCTTCGGCTCCGTATCGCCTGGTAACCTCGCTACCGAGAATAGTTCCCACAACGCGGTTAGTGTTACGGATGGGGAGTATCGCTTCAACCGGCTCACTGCGCTCAAGGGCGGGCTCACATAGGTTAAGAAGTACACGGTTATCAAGGGCTTGATCCAGGCCATGGTCCTGGGGAATCTGGCAATACCGACCAACATCAGGAGAGGCATCAGGCTGATAAAGTATCTTTGAGAAATCAAGCCCTTTTGCCTTCCAGTGGTCAATTGCCTTCATCATTTCAAGCTTATCTGTCCGTCCTACCATCTCATTTACTGTACGGAAGCCGAGCTTTGACATCAGATCACGAACCTCTTCGGCTATAAATCGCATGAAGTTGACCACGTGTTCCGGGTTTCCCTCAAACTTCTTACGGAGCTCTGGGTTCTGGGTTGCCACTCCAACAGGACAGGTGTCTAGGTGACAGACGCGCATCATAATACAGCCTAGTACGACAATTGGTGCGGTTGCAAAACCGAACTCTTCTGCGCCAAGAAGCGCAGCTATGACAACATCCCGACCAGTCTTGAGCTGTCCGTCGGTTTCTACAACAATTCGACTGCGGAGGTTGTTAAGAACAAGGGTCTGGTGGGTTTCGGCTAGACCCAACTCCCATGGTAGACCGGCACTGTGGATACTGGACTGGGGTGAGGCGCCTGTGCCTCCATCATGACCGCTTATGAGTACCACATCAGCGTGGCCCTTTGCTACACCGGCAGCGATAGTGCCAACACCGACTTCGGAGACTAGCTTGACATTAATCCTAGCTTCTGGATTCGAATTCTTCAGATCGTGGATCAACTCGGCAAGATCTTCGATCGAGTAAATATCATGATGCGGAGGGGGTGAAATCAGACCAACACCAGGAGTCGAATATCTTACGCGTGCTATCCAGGGATAGACCTTGGCTCCCGGTAACTGCCCCCCTTCGCCTGGTTTTGAGCCTTGAGCCATCTTGATTTGTAGCTCCTTAGCGTTGACCAGGTATTGACTAGTAACACCGAACCTTCCTGAAGCAACTTGCTTGATAGCACTACTGCGTGAATCACCGTTACTATCGGGTATAAAGCGCACGGGATCCTCACCACCTTCACCTGTGTTGCTCTTAGCGCCAATTCTATTCATGGCTATTGCAAGGCTTTCGTGTGCCTCCTTGCTTATGGAGCCATAAGACATCGCCCCTGTTTTGAAGCGCTTGCAAATGGATTCAACCGGCTCGACTTCCTCAAGTGGAATAGGATTAGGCGTAAACTTTAGTTCTAAAATCCCTCGTAAGGTACAGAGCCTTTTAGTCTGATTGTCTACAAGTTCAGAATATTCTTTGAAGACCTTATAGTTATTCGTGCGACAGGCATACTGAAGCTTGTGTACAGTCTCCGGATTGAAGAGATGATGTTCTCCGTCTTGTCTCCATTGATACTTGCCACCGACATCAAGTGTCTTGCCGTCTACCTGACGGTCGGAGAAGGCGCGCTCATGCCTCATGTGTACCTCTTTCGCAATAACGTCAATCCCCACGCCTTCTACGCGTGAAGAGGTCCAGGCAAAGTACTTATCAATCACTGTGTGGTTAAGGCCAACAGCCTCAAAGATCTGGGCGCCGCGGTAACTTTGGATAGTGGATATCCCCATCTTCGACATCACCTTGACGACTCCCTTAACAATGGCTTTATTATAATTTTTCACAGCCTCTTTATAAGTTATATCCGTAAGCAAGCCCTCCTTGATCATGTCGTCAAGGGTTTCATACGCAAGGTAGGGATTTATCCCTCCAGCGCCATAGCCGATCAAAAGGGCAAAATGGTGTACCTCTCGCGGTTCTCCTGACTCTAGCACCAATCCTACTTTAGTGCGTGTGCCTTCACGAATAAGGTGATGATGGAGACCCGATACGGCAAGAAGAGCCGGTATTGGTGCGTTTTCACGATTTACACCACGGTCGGATAGAATCAAGATGTTCGCCCCCTCTGATATAGCGAGGCTAGCTCTTCTATAAAGCTCTTCCATTGCCTTCTCCAGTCCCGGACCTACATCTGAGACTTTGAAGAGGATTGGCAAGATCACTGACTTGAAGCCGGGGGTATTTATATGTTTGAGCTTATTCAGTTCCTCATTTGTGACAATTGGCGTTTTAAGCTTGATCCGGTGGCAGCTTTCGGGCTCGGGTAGAAGTAGATTACGTTCGGGGCCAATGGTTGTTTCTGTTGCAGTTATGATCTCCTCACGTATTGCATCTAGCGGAGGATTAGTAACCTGTGCAAATAGCTGTTTAAAATAGTTGTAGAGCAACTGAGGTTTATCTGAAAGCACTGCAAGCGGTGTGTCATTACCCATAGACCCGACTGGTTCAACGCCGTCCTTTGCCATTGGAGCCAAAATAATGCGAAGCTCCTCAAATGTATAGCCAAACGCCTGTTGGCGCTGAAGAACTTCTTCGTGTGGAACTCCTTTAGCCCTGTAGGAGCCTTCTGGTAAGTTTTCAAGTGCTACAAGGTGTTGATTGAGCCAGAGGCGATAAGGATGCTCAGTCGCTGTTCGGTGCTTCAACTCCTCGTCTGTAACGATGCGTCTCTCTTCGGTATCAATGAGAAGCATGCGACCAGGCTGGAGACGCCCCTTCTGTAACACACGTTCAGCCGGAACATCAAGCACTCCTACCTCGGAGGCCATGATTACTAGATCGTCTTTTGTAACGTAGTACCGCGAGGGTCGTAATCCATTCCTGTCTAGCACCGCCCCAACCCTTACCCCATCTGTGAATGCCATTGAGGCAGGACCATCCCATGGCTCCATAAGACAACCGTGATACTCGTAAAATGCCTTCTTTTCATCGCTCATGCTCTCGTGGTTTGACCAGGGTTCTGGGATCATCATCATAACGGCGTGGGGCAGAGACCGACCGGCAAGCACGAGAAACTCCAAGCAGTTATCGAACATAGCCGAGTCACTTCCGTCTGGATTAATGATGGGAAGAATCTTAGGTAAGTCATCCCTGAAGAGATCAGATGCAAACATGGACTGCCGTGTATGCATCCAGTTGATGTTTCCTCGTAGGGTGTTTATCTCCCCGTTGTGGATCAAATAACGATAAGGATGGGAGCGTCCCCAACTGGGGAATGTGTTTGTGCTAAATCGCGAATGGATAAGTGCGAGTGAAGTTTCGATATCACTATCCGTGAGGTCTGGATAGAATCCCTCAACTTGGAGAGCAGTGAGCATGCCTTTGTAAACGATAGTCTTGTAGGAGAGGCTTGGCATATAAAAGTATTCACCACCCTTCATTCCTGAGTAACGAATATCCCTTTCAGCACGCTTGCGGATGACATAAAGTTTTCGCTCGAAAGCCATGTCGTCCTGGATCTTTGAATTACGTCCGATGAAAACCTGTCTCACGCATGGTTCACACAACCTGGCAGTATTTCCTATAGATGCATTATTAGTGGGGACAGTACGCCATCCGAGAAGGTATTGGCCTTCCTCTATTATAATATCTTCTAAACGCTTTTCGCATTCACGCCTGTCGTATGGATCAGGTGGGAGAAAGACAATACCGATACCATATTCTCCTGATGAAGGCAGATAGATACCTATTTCGGAACAGACTTTCCTGAAAAATGCATGTGGAATCTGCATGAGGATACCTGCGCCATCACCCGTGTTGGCTTCGCAACCACAAGCACCGCGGTGGTAAAGATTCTTAAGCACGGTAAGTGCATGACGCACGATATCATTTGACTTTTTACCTTTAGTATTAACAACGAATCCAATGCCACAGGAGTCGTGTTCGTATTGAGGGTCGTATAGACCTTGTTTAGGGGGGAATCCAAAGGGCTTCATGACACAACTTTTCCTCTCTCCCTTAAGACCTAGTATTTAAAATACTACACTGAACTTAAAAATAACTCAAATTTCCAGTTGTAAATTTTTAAGAAAGAATATTCCTGAGCTTAACGAAATGATCTATAAACTTACATTCCTCAACTTTTCTTTGGTAATGTATCCTAACTCAATTAAACCGCTAACGATTTTACTTAAACTTTCTTCTTGCGATTCTTTATCTGTTTCAACTATTATTTCAGGGTTTAGTGGCTCTTCATAAGGATCAGATATACCGGTAAAATTTTTAATCTCGCCGCTTAGGGCTTTCTTATACATACCCTTAACATCCCTACTTATACATTCTTCTAAAGTGCATTTTACGTAGACCTCAACAAACCTACCTATTTCTCTGCGTGCCTCATCTCTTATCTCGCGGTAAGGAGATATTGCACAAGTTATTGCAACCGCTCCACACCTGGTGACAATTTTGGCTACATAGGATATTCGGCGTATATTTTCGTCTCTATCTTCTTTAGAGAATCCTAAACCCTTAGAGAGTCTCAACCTCACTTCATCACCGTCTAGCACCTCTACATGAAAATCCATGTCGTTAAGTACCTTCTCAAGCATCCTTGCCAATGTGCTCTTTCCAGAACTTGGTAGTCCAGTAAACCAAACAGTAAAACCCTTCATTTTCTTCTCCTTAATGTTACTTTCATAAGAAAGATTTTAATCGTTAATAAACTAGGGCTTGTTTGTTAGTTGTTATGCTAAGTTAAAACGTGTTAATTTGCAATTAATCCACGCCCTCTTATGTACTTTGATCGAGATGTGGAGTAAGGGTTTAAACTGAGTTCCGAATACGCACCTTCATTAAGTTTGAAAAACCCAAGCGCTCCAATCATTGCAGCGTTATCTGTACAGTATTTTGGCGAAGGAATAAAAAGGGAGATTCCTTCTTCTTCAAATCTTTTTTTTCCAAGCTCTCTTAGACGTGAATTACACGCAACTCCTCCTGCGATAACAACAGATTTAACTCCGCTTGATAGTGCAGCGTTGACAGTTTTTTCCACTAGTGTCTCAACAATCGCTTCTTGATAACTTGCACAGATGTCCTTTAAGTTTTCTTCATTAAAATTAGGGTTCTTCTTCAAGTAATACACTAAGGCTGTTTTGATTCCACTAAAGCTAAAGTCAAATGAAGAAGATGTAATAAATGGACGTGGAAAAGTAATCGCGCTCGAATTCCCTTCTTTTGAAATTCTATCGATCTCTACACCACCTGGATAGCTTAAACCAAGGAACTTAGCCGCCTTATCGAATGCCTCTCCCGCCGCATCGTCTCTTGTTTTACCAAGGAGTTTGAAATCAGTGTAACCATTCACTAGATAAAGGCTTGTGTGTCCTCCTGAAACCACTAGTCCTATAAAAGGAAAGGTCATTTCATATTCAAGATGAGCTGCTGAGATATGCGCTTCAAGATGATCAACCCCTATAAAAGGAATCCCAAGGGCGTAGGAGATTGCCTTCGCTGTAGAAATTCCAACCATAAGTGAGCCGATAAGACCGGGTCCGTTTGTTACTGCTATCCCTTCAATGGCTGTAAGTTCTACCTTTGCCTTAGCGAGAGCATCTTCAATTACAGGGATTATTGTCTCAACGTGTTTTCTTGATGCAAGCTCAGGTACTACTCCACCAAATTCTTTGTGAATTTCTATTTGAGAAGCTACCATGCTTGAGAGAACGGTTTTCCCATCTTTAATCACAGCGGCTGCCGTCTCATCACACGATGATTCTATACCAAGTACAAGGGATAACATAGAAGTTTATTTTACAGGATTGTTTAATATTCACAAATAAAGTTTATTCCAATCTTCAATCATTGCTCAGTTCTATTGGTAATAAGTTTCCAGATCTAGTTATGCTAACAATAAAGGGCGGAGGATGTTTAAAAATAAACTTTTTGATTGCAGGAAGTGCATTGATAATTCTTTGGACTATTTCATGACCTGATAAATTTCCCCTACTTAATATAAACATTCTGATTTTTCTTTTTTTTACGATTTCTACTACGGCGGCTCGATAACGGATCTTCTTATCTTTAGTAAATACAATCCAACCCTTTTTCCCAACAAATTTTAACCATTCTTCATCGGTGGTATTAGGTTCAAAATAATCATCTAGAACTTCCACCTTAATATTCAGATCAGGATTTGAAAGAGCTTCAGCTACAAATCTTTTTCCTATAGCTCTGTCAAGAAAGAATATAAGTGGATCAGGCAGCTTCTCGCCAAAGCTCGCATCGAATCGCCTCTTCGATTTCTTTTTGCGTGCAGTCATAGTCATACATTAAATCAGCTATTGATTCCCCGGCTCTATAGCGTTCAGCGATAACTTCGACCGGAATGCTTTTAGCTGCCAAAACTGGTCTACCAAATGCGATTTGAGGATCAATAATAATTAATCTAGGTTCGTCAGGCCCACCAGTTCTTGAGAAGGGGTATAGTCTTACAGGTAGGCCTTTAGGGTCACGTTCTATGCGTTTTAAATATTGTTTTACAATTTCTTCGAGTTCAATCTGCGCTTCTTGTGTAATATTGATTAAAGTGCCGTATTCACGTACAAAGAGGTGTAATCCATCGGTTTCAAATTCCTTATCCGCTAAGGGATGTTCTGAATGGAATTTTTCACTTATATACTCAATAGCTCGCCTCACTTTAGTCATTGATATAATGTATTTTCTACGTATAGCAGCAAGCACATAGGCTTCGACAAGATTCACGAACGAAAGTGAAGGGGGCTTATCTTGAGCAAGAGCAATTAATGGCTCAAAACCACGTTGTTTTCCTACCCATGCGCGAAGGGTTGATACAGGTAATCTTAAATAAAAAGCTGCTTCGCTCACACTATAACAGGGTATATAACGGATATCTTTTTTCATTTTCCATATCCCTATCCCTATTTTCTTTAAAACATAAGTAACTAATTAAGATTGTTAATACCAAAAAATTTTTTGTCAAGTTTTGGTATATAGTTTTTAATTCACAGTTTGACACATATATCAAATCCTTATATCATAAAAACTATGAGTATAAAAGATAATATTCCAACTCAAAGTTTTATAACCCGGGCTCCTTACCCCCGTTCTAAAAAGATACATGTTAAAGGGAAATTGCATGATATTAAAGTCGCTATGCGTGAAATTGAGTTGGATGATTCTGATCCGGAGTTTTCTACAAACGGCAATTCAAATAAAAATTATCCCTTAACGGTTTACGATACCAGTGGTCCCTATACCGACCCAAATGTAGAGATTGATGTTAGTAGGGGTTTGCCCAGTATTCGGGAAAAATGGATTTTGGAGAGAGGTGATATAGAAAGATTAGCCGATTTTTCATCTGAATTTGGAAGAAAAGGTCTAAGAGATTCAAAGCTCGATGAAATTCGATTTAAACACATAAAAAAACCTCTTAGAGCTAAAGCAGGCAAAACTGTTACCCAAATGCATTATGCACGAAGGGGCAGTATTACCCCTGAGATGGAATATATATCCATACGTGAAAACCAGCGAATAGATGAATTAGGGAAGCAGATGAAAGATTTAGCGAGATACCATAAAGGAGAAGGTTTTGGGGCCAATATGCCGGATACTTACATAACTCCGGAGTTTGTTAGACAAGAGGTCGCTAGTGGAAGAGCCATCATACCCAGTAATATCAATCATCCCGAAAGCGAGCCGATGATAATCGGCAGAAACTTTTTAGCAAAAATTAATGCCAACATTGGCAACTCGGCTGTGACTTCAAGCATAGAGGAGGAGGTAGAGAAAGCCGTTTGGGCCTGCCGCTGGGGTGCAGACACAATAATGGATTTATCAACCGGCAAGAATATTCACGAAACAAGAGAATGGATTATTAGAAATTCTCCTGTTCCTCTGGGTACAGTGCCTATCTATCAGGCTATAGAAAAGGTTGGTGGGAAGGCAGAAGAATTAACATGGGAGATATATAGGGATACACTAATTGAACAGGCAGAACAAGGAGTAGATTACTTTACCATCCATGCAGGAGTGCTACTAAGATATATTCCTTTAACAGCAAAGAGGGTAACAGGTATTGTTTCGAGAGGCGGATCTATTATGGCAAAATGGTGTTTGGCGCATCGCAAGGAGAGCTTCTTATATACTCATTTTGAGGAAATCTGCGAAATTATGAAGGCATATGATGTGGCGTTCTCATTAGGGGATGGCTTGAGACCTGGCTCTATTGCTGATGCAAACGATGAGGCTCAATTCGCAGAGCTAGAAACCTTAGGAGAATTAACCAAGATCGCTTGGAAGCACGATGTACAGGTCATGATTGAAGGGCCCGGGCATATTCCCATGCATTTGATTAAGGAGAATGTGGATAAGCAACTCGAAATTTGCCATGAGGCTCCTTTTTATACTCTGGGTCCGTTAACGACGGACATAGCCCCTGGCTATGACCATGTCACCTCTGCTATTGGAGCAGCTATGATAGGTTGGTACGGTACAGCAATGCTTTGTTATGTAACGCCTAAGGAGCATCTAGGATTACCTAATAAAAAGGATGTGAAAGAAGGGGTGATCGCTTATAAAATTGCTGCTCATGCTGCAGATCTGGCTAAGGGGCATCCTGCTGCACAGCTTAGGGATAATGTTTTAAGTAAGGCACGATTTGAATTCAGGTGGAGCGATCAATTTAATCTCTCTTTAGACCCTGATGCCTCACAGGCAATGCATGATGAAACCCTTCAGGATGAGTACTTTAAAGAAGCCCCATTTTGCTCTATGTGCGGCCCAAAATTCTGTTCTATGAGAATAACTCATGATATAAGAAAAATGGCTTCGGAAATAATGGAAGAAATAGAAGCTATGTGAACTTAGTTAAGACTACCTAGTCTATCGCTTTTCTTAAAAACCATCACTCATAATTTTGCCCCTATAAAAACGACCATGATTGATATGCATGTACATTTTTTTCCTCCAGGGGTATTTCAGGCGATATGGAGATACTTTGAAACCCCTAGTAACGGTTTATGGAATATCAAATATAAATTGTATGGCGGAAAGCTAATACAAACCTTGAAAATGGAGGGTGTAAAGCGTTTTACTAGCCTTCTCTATGCGCATAAACCAGGCCTAGCTCAATATCTAAATGATTTCGTCAAAGAGTCAGCAGATCATTTCCCTGAGATGATTCCTTTCGGGACTGTTTTCGCTGGAGATGGTAGTTCCGAAAGGGTTGCAAGGCAAATCTTTGAAGAGTATAAATTTTTTGGGATTAAACTACATCCCTTTGTTTCAAACGAGAATTTAGATGATCCACGGTTTTTCCCTGTCTATGAAATAATGCAGGATTATGGAAAGGTTCTAATCTGTCATCCAAGCTCAGTTCCAGTTTATCTAAAGACCGATGGAGCGAATCGGTTAAGAAATGTCTTAATCAGATTCCCCCGTTTGAAGGTTATTGTTGCCCATTGCGGCGCCTTTGAATATGGGGATTATTGTGTGCTTGTTGATGATTTCGAATACCTTTATTTTGATACAGCTATGAATTGCGTTCATACAAAAGCCATTCCAAATAATTGTCCAGGAAGAGAATTCTTTTTGAAAAATCAAGATAGAATACTTTTCGGATCGGATTTTCCTAACATCCCGCATGCATATTCGAATCAGGTTGCAGCTTTGAGGAAATTAAATCTAGGTGAGAATATAGAAAGAAAAATATTCAACGACAATGCCTTGAACTTGCTTGCTTTGAAGGAGTTCTAGATGTCAGGTTGTATCATCTACCTTTTTTGGTTAGGTCACGAGTCTTGCTCGTAACCGTTATTGCCCACCAGGATCCCCATTAAATCGGGGACTGGCGGGCTTCTCCCTATCGGAGGACGATAGAAAGGACTGATTGACTATTATTTTATCTTCCCCCTTTAGATAAAGGGGGAAGGGATAATTTCCAACCCAATTTTTTAAGTGAATTAAGGTAAGGATAATAAATTATACAATAATTCTAATTTTCAGGTTGATGTGTAAGAAGAAACCCCATCCTGGCCTTCCCCTTAAAGGGGAAGGAAAATCTCCTCCCACACTTGTGGGAGAGGAAGTATTATCTTCCCCCTATAAGGGGGAAGATTGAGACGGGGGTGTTTATTATTAAATTGTAAAACTTCGGTTTTCATGCGGGCTTAGAAAACCTCAGCTATATTGTGAAGGTTTCCATCATCGAAGTGCGTCAAGTATCTGCGATTGCCTTGCTCCTTGCTGATTCCGGCATTAACTGTTTGATTCATAGTCTGATCTTCACAGTTCACTGAACAAAGCATGTCCTGAATGAAAAACTCCCAACTTTACCTTCTCCCTTAAAGGTAGAGTTATAGACCGGGGAAATAGGTGGGTGAGAGGGGGTGAATGTGTTCGCAATGAACTTCTTCCTCCCCAAAATAATTGCGCAAGAGATGGATGTTGTATGCCTATTAGAATGATAAATCTGGGGTTTTTCGCATAAAAGGGTAGACTAAAAGCAAACCTAGAGTCGATATAACACTTAAGACTACAAAAACCCAGGAAAGTCCCATTTCATCATATATAACTCCAGCAATTAGGGGACCAAGAGCCATCCCGGCACTCATAGCGAAATTAAAAACAGCCATGACGCTCGCCATACCTGTAGTTCTTCCTTTCACCGTCATAATAGCATTGGTAGTTGGAAAAGAAAGGGCACTGCCTATAGCCATAACCATGTTCCAAAATAGAAGCTGCAAGAAGTTGGTTGAAAATGGGATTCCCATAAGCCCTGCTGAAGCAATTATCCCACCGATTATTAGCATGTTTATTCTGTTTGCTCTGTCAGCTAGTTTTCCAAATGGTTGTTGAAGTAGTCCCATAACAAGAATGTTCAACATAAGTATCGTACCGATTTGGGAAAGACTCAAATTTATTGACAAGGCAAAAATAGGAACGAATGTTACGATTGAAGAGATTGTAATTAGGTGAAGAAACCTTACAGATAAAACTACAACTAGAAGCCTGTCTTTTAAAATAGACTTGTATGAAATTGAGTTACCATCCTTCTTTATATTCTCACTTTCAGGAAGCATAAAAAATGTTATAACAAGTGATGCAAAACTAAGAATCCCCATGCCAAGGAAAGCCTCTTTGTAACCTAGGACATCTGCAATAACACCTCCTAATATAGGACCAATAGCCCATCCAATGAAAAGCGAAATTCCGAATGTACCTAGGTATTCGCCTTCCTTTCCTATCGGAGTTATATCCCCTATATATGCAAAAGCTATAGGGAGAACAAATGCGGCAGCGGCTCCGTGAAGAAGCCCGACTATTATTAGCCCCCAAGCTGTTTTCGCATATATATAACCAAACGAAATCAGTGTGTATGCTAGAAGCCCAAAAATCAAAAAAGCTTTTCTACCCTTCTCGTCTGACAACTTTCCAATCGGGGGGGACAGGATAGCCCTTGAAAAGGAGATCCCTGAGTAGATGATTCCAAGTTGAAGACCGGTGGCTCCAAGGGTCTTTGAATACATACCAAGGAGCGAGGCTATCATTCCGCTTCCTATGTTCGTTACAATTGAGGCGATAAATAGCACATAAAATATCTTTTTTGAATTATCCATTTGGGAGGGAGGAAATATAACATAGTTAAGGTAGGGAGGGAAATTATGGAAAGAAAATTAGATTGAGCTAAGCGTGTTTGAATTTGTGATGTTAGAATAAAGATTAGTAAGTTTTAGTTCGAAATCCAGAAACAGCAACTATAGGGAGAAGATATTCATTTTATCAGGAACGAACGGAATGAACGAGTGTGATGCTTATGGTCAGCATACTGTGAACCGGAATATGGTCAATACAAAGGGAAAATGTCACCTATATGTAGCGGAAGGCTTTAGCCTCCCATATTTTTCTATGTAGCGACCTAAAGGTCGCCGCTACATTATTTACATAAAAACAGTAGTGGGGAACCTTAGACCTCCGCAAATGTCATTCCCGCATGTTTAAAGCGGGAATCAATATAGCTTCAGTGTTCATGGATGCCCGATTAATGCACTCGGGCATGACATGCACATGGCACGGAATGAGTTTTAGAACTCACCCCCATTGTTTGAAAGTATTCAAATTTTTTGGTATAAACTTCTGTCTTAGCATTGAGGTGAGCATAACTCTATGGATTTTACAGGAATAGCCAGGGAGATTTCATCAAGATCGAATATATCGGTTTCCCCCAAGGATGTAGAAAGGCTTTTTGGTGCTCTTAAGAAAACCAAGTTGCCTTGGGAATTAATTGACCTGTCCGATTTTCCGGTTCCATCGGTTTTTGAAACTATGAGGGTTCTACATGAGAAGGGTTTAGTCTTAATTTCAGATAGGGGGTTTAAACTCACGAGAAAAGGAAAAGAGGTAGCAAATGAAGTGCATCCGGTAGAGGACATTTCTTGCTCAATGTGTGACGGTAGGGGAATTAATTTAGAGGGATTTTCTCAACTTGAAAAAAGATTCTTAAAAATTCAAACACGCCGCCCTAAGGCGATTAGAAGGTTCGATCAAGGGTACGTAACGCCTAAAACAACCCTTTCCCGTTTTGCTTTTTCATATGAAAGGGGAGATATTGTAGGAAAGGAAATAATTGTTCTAGGTGATGATGATTTAATGAGTATAGTTTTAGGTCTTAGCGGTCTTCCAAAGAGAATTACGGTTGTAGAGATTGATGAGCGACTTACAGATTTCATCGAGAGCACCGCAAAGAAAGAGGGTTTCCAGGTAGATGTTGAAAGGTTTGACTTAAGACACCCCCTACCCAGGGAGCATACGCGAAGATACGATACCTTTTTTACCGATCCACCTGAAACTCTAAAGGCAGCCGACGCCTTCATCGGACGTGGAATCTCTGCACTTCGTACGCCGGGTTCTGCTGGATATTTCGGATTTACAAGAAGAGAGGCTTCCCTAAGAAAATGGCACGATGTTCAAAGGATGCTTCTTAAGTATAAAATTGTTTTCACTGATATAATTCACAACTTCAACGAATATATAAACTGGGGTTATGAGGAAGAAACAAGGGCCTGGAGGTTATCGCCAATTAAGGTTAAACCTAAGAAAAACTGGTACCGTTCTGCTCTTTATAGATTTGAGACGCTTCCAGGGTTTAGAGGAAATAACAAGGATTACAACAACGAAAATATATACGAGGATGAGGAAAGCTCGACAACGTGAATGGTGTTTTGAGTTTGGGGTTTAAAATCTTTTAGCCACAGAGCACACGGAGATCACGGAGTTTTTTAATTCTTTTTAAAAAATTTTTTCTCTGTGTCCTCTGTGATCTCTGTGGCTAGCTGTAATCATGCCTAAACGTACCGACATAAAGAAAATACTAATAATCGGCTCTGGCCCTATCATCATAGGACAGGCGTGTGAGTTTGACTATTCTGGCACCCAAGCCTGTAAAGCCCTTAAGGAAGAGGGCTATGAGATTGTCCTTATAAACAGCAACCCAGCGACTATTATGACTGATCCTACGTTTGCAGACAGGACATATGTAGAGCCTATCGTTCCTGAAATCGTTGCAAAGATAATCGAGAAAGAACGCCCCCAGGCGCTTCTTCCCACACTCGGTGGACAAACTGCCCTAAATGTTGCAGTAGAACTTGCTGAGTCGGGAGTCTTAGATAAGTTCAAGGTTGAGCTCATTGGGGCAAAACTCCACGCAATAAAGAAAGCGGAGAATCGTGAGCTATTTAAAAGGTCTATGATTCAGATCGGACTTGAGGTTCCAAGTAGCGGAACCGCACACTCTATGAGTGAGGCTTGTGATGTAGTGGAAAGGGTCGGGTTTCCTGCGATAATCCGTCCTTCCTTTACTCTTGGTGGAACTGGTGGAAGCGTTGCATATAACAGAGAGGAATTTGAAGAATTCGCTAAATCTGGGCTTGATGCTAGCCCTGTGAAGGAAATTTTAATAGAGGAATCCGTTTTAGGTTGGAAGGAGTTTGAGCTTGAGGTGATGAGGGACGGAATGGATAACGTTGTAATAATATGTTCGATTGAGAATTTCGACCCCATGGGCGTTCACACTGGAGACAGTATTACTGTTGCCCCAGCTCAAACGCTTACTGACAAGGAATACCAGAGAATGCGTGATGCAGCTATTAGGGTGATTAGGGAAATTGGAGTTGATACTGGGGGGTCAAATATTCAGTTCGCAATTAATCCAAAAGATGGGCGGATGGTAGTAATAGAGATGAACCCAAGGGTTTCCCGAAGCTCCGCCCTTGCATCTAAAGCAACGGGTTTTCCAATTGCAAAAATCGCAGCGAAGCTTGCTGTGGGTTATGCACTCGATGAGATTCCAAACGATATTACTCGCTATACACTTGCATCATTTGAGCCAACTATTGATTACGTTGTTGTAAAAATTCCTAGATTCAATTTTGAGAAGTTTCCTCAGACAGAACTCACACTCACTACACAAATGAAGTCCGTAGGAGAGGTAATGGCAATTGGAAGGACATTTAAAGAGGCGCTTCAAAAGGCTATCCGCTCTCTTGAGATTGACTCTTACGGTTTCGAGCCTAAATCCCAGGATGTAGAGGTGATTCGCGGAAAATTAAGAACTCCGAACCATGAAAGGCTATGGTACCTTGCTGACGCCGTGAGATGTGGAATTAGTATTGACGAGATTTATCAGCTTACACAGATTGATCCCTGGTTTCTTGAGAATATAAAACAGATTGTAGAGATGGAAGAAAGGATATTTAATGTCCGTGATACACAAACCGTTAAAAATGTGGACACCAATGTTCAGTTGCTGGACGGAATTCTCAAACTTGCCAAGGAATTCGGATTCTCGGATGTAAGATTAGCTGAGCTTCTAGAAAGTTCAGAGGACGAGATAGAGAATAAAAGAAAATCTGATGGGGTTAGATCCGTCTATAAAACGGTTGACACATGCGCCGCAGAGTTTGAGGCGTATACGCCTTACCTCTATTCAACATATGGAAGAGAAGATGA
>Ga0209618_1000100_pt1 | contig 17998 bp, 14 predicted proteins | sample Rifsed13ft3_FD_184007 | JGI IMG/M metagenome (GOLD analysis project Ga0209618, IMG submission 184007) | Soil microbial communities from Rifle, Colorado, USA - sediment 13ft 3 (SPAdes) (version 2) | ecosystem: Environmental > Terrestrial > Deep subsurface > Rock core/Sediment | place: Rifle... | reverse complement strand
TTGGCATAGCGGACTTACGACTAGTATTACGAATGCCGTATATAACAAACAGGATGCGGTCCTAATTATCCTTGAGAATTTCTGGACATCCATGACTGGTCATCACGAAAACCCTGCTTCAGGAAGGAACATGAGGCAGGAAGGCGTCGGTATGGATATTGAAAAGGCACTCAAGGGAGCCGGTGTTAATTGGATCAAAAAGGTAAATCCTTATGATTTACATGAATCAATGGGAGCTCTTGAGAAGGCTTACAAAGCAGATAAGGGATTGAAGGTAATAATTTCGAAAGCTGAATGCCAGCTAGAAAAAACCCGAAGAGAAAAGGTCGTAATAAAAAGAAAAATCGAATCTGGTAAGCGTATGGTTCAGCCAATACTAGGCATTGATCCTGATATTTGCACAGGAGACCACTCGTGTATAAGATACAATGGATGCCCTTCACTCACACTTAAGGAGAGTCCGACTATACTAAGGGATGATCCCATCGCAAGTATAGAGCACTCGTGTGTAGGTTGTGGATTATGCGGAGAGATAGCTCATGCCGCTGTGCTTTGCCCTTCCTTCTATAAGGTTGAGGTAATTAACAATCCTTCTCTTTTTGATAAACTAGCTAACAAGGTTAATCTTTTTTTTCTTCATCTAATCACCAAAAACGGATGGACAAACTAACACCCATACTCGGGTAACTATTCAGCCACAAATTAGCACATATGGACACTAGTGAAAATAAGCAAGATGCACGATGCAGGATATAGTGTGGTTGTAACTTTCGTTCATCATGAATCTTGCATCATGCATCTTGCATCGTTTTACCCGTTTAAATTCGTGTTTATTTGTGGTTAAATAGTTAAGATTTCGGATTGATAACGTGTAAACCAAACATGGAAAGAAGCAGTGAGTTATTAAAGATCTTAATTCCAGCTGTAGGAGGGCAAGGGGGCGGGGTACTTACAGAATGGTTGGTTCAAGCCTTTTTCCTTGAGGGTTTTGAGGTTCAGGGAATAGGACTTCCAGGACTTTCTCAGCGTGGTGGCTCAACGGTCTACTATCTTGAAGCACACCCAAAGGCTAGCTCGAATGAAAAGCAAATCATATTTTCACAATACCCAGTTCCAGGTGACGTGGATGTGATGCTAGCTCAAGAATTTTTGGAACTAGGAAGGGCGCTTGAAGAGGGATATGGATCGGATAAAACAACGATTGTTACAAGCACACACAGGATTTATTCTACTCTTGAAAAAATGCCAATAAGTAGCGGTATATATTCAGATGAAAATCTGAGGAAACTTGCGATAAACTTTTCATCTAAATTTATCGGGTTTAACGCACTAGATATGGCGAAGGAAAATGGAATGGATGAACTTGGGGTAAACGCTATACTCCTTGGAGCACTAGGGGCCTCAGAAGCACTACCAATTAGCGAAGTTGCTTATCTAAAAGCAATAGAGCAGGCAGGAGTTGCAGTTGGCAGCAACATAAAAGCGTTCAGAATAGGGTGGGACCTTATAAAGTCAGGAAAGTACACAGAGCAGAAAGCAAAACCTCAAAAGAAATGGGAAGATTTTATAAAAGAAAGGGTTGAGAAGCTAGATGCAAAAATGGGTGAAGAGTATATTAAACTGATCAGTGAGATTGAGAAGGATTATCCAACGCGTCTTAGAGAAATCCTAGCAGAAGCACTTTTTAGGTTGATTGATTATCAAGATGTTTGGTACGCAAAAAAATACCTTAGAGAGCTTCAAATAATATATGACATAGATAGGGAGATGAAGGGAGGATTCAAACTCACTGAAGTATTTGCCAAAAACCTTGCCCTTTGGATGAGCTATGAGGATGGGATTCGAGTTGCCGATCTCAAGATTAGACCTGAAAGATTTAAACGAATCAAAGAAGAAATGAGACTCAGGGACGATCAAATGTTTCGTGTTACAGATTACTTGAAACCAGATGCTGAAGAGGTTTATGGACTCCTTCCAAATCTTTTAATAGCTCCAATAGTTCGATTTACTGAAACGAACCTTTTCAGAAGCTACTGGCCCGAAAGTAAGAGGCTAACCGTTGGGCAAAAACCCATAACTACTTCTTTTTCAGGATTTCTAAGGCTATGGCTTCTTACAAAACTCAAGTTTATGAGACCTTATTCATATCGGTATCACAAGGAACATTCGTTGATTAAGAAATACAAAAATAACGTAGAAAAATTCGCAAGGTTAAATTACGATCTTGGATGCATAGTAGCAAAAAGCGCTCAGATAATAAAAGGGTATGGTAGGGTAAGAAGAAAAGCTATGGATGCTTTTATTAGATTCTTAGACAATATCATTATCCCACTTGCTGAATATGAAAAAAAGTCAAGAAAAGCCTTTCATATGTCTTTGGATATTGGAGAAAAATCCCTTAAACTTATTTTAACCTCTACCGAAGAGATAAGTAAAGCTGAAAAACTTGCTCAGGATGTCATGCAAGGAAAGGCAGCTTAGATATTACACCGAGCAATCTTCAAGAACCAAAATCAAAAGCCTCATATTCAGTACAGACGCATTGCAATGCGTCTGTACGATATTTCATCATATTATTGGTATTATATTACCAATGAAAAGAAAAGCCCTTGAGAACAGTTTTATTGCTGATGCGATGCTTGGGACACTTACTAAGTGGCTTAGGCTCGCAGGTGTTGACGTTGAATACGATAAACAAATAGACGACGATACCCTTATAAAGCGCGCCATGTACAGTAGTCTGGTAATACTTACAAGAGATAGATCTATTGCGAAGAGAAAGGACGTTCCAGACCATCTTCTTATCTGGAGCAATCACTTACCAGAGCAGGTTCTGGAGTTTATACAAGTTTTTGAAATTGATACACTCGAGAGTGCTTTCACAAGATGTATACGCTGCAATACCCTACTTGAAGAGGTAGAAAAGGATTCTCTAGAAGGACAGATACCTCCATATGTATGGAAAACTCAGAATGAGTTTAGGCGATGTAACAACTGCAAGAGAATCTACTGGGCTGGAACACATCGAGAAAACGCAGAAAGCTTTTTGAGAAAGGTTATCGGAAATTTCAAGGAATAAGGTAAATAGCAGTTTAAATTTTTTGATTTTCTCTTTATAATTTCAGTACCAATCAGATAAAATCTGAAGCTTGACAGAATTCAATTAAATTAACGGAGGTAACTCAATGAAAGCGATAAGATATCATGAATTTGGTGGTGTTGAAGTTCTAAAATACGAAGACGTGCCTGAGCCAGAAATTTCGGACAATGAGGTTTTAGTTCATGTAAAAGCCGCCTCTCTAAATCACATTGATTTACGTCTAAGGTCGGGAAAGTCTCCAAGGCCTGTCGACTTGCCACATATTGGTGGCTTGGATATTTCAGGTGATGTGGTAAAGACTGGGAAAAATGTTACTGGGGTAGCAGAAAGAACACGAGTTGTTATTGAACCTGCAGTAAGATGCGGTAAATGTCGGTTCTGTCAAAGAGGCGAGTCAAATTTATGTGTGGCTGCGAAAGTGATAGGCGTCAATCTTTATGGTGGATTTGCAGAATATGTGAAAGTTCCAGGGGCAAACGTTGTTCCGATTCCAGATAACCTTTCATACAATGATGCCTCTACCATTCCTATTTGTTCTGTAACAGCCTGGTATGGCCTTCTTGAGAGAGGAAATCTCAAACCCGGTGAAACGGTTCTTGTTCATGCAGCGGGAAGTGGCACAGGAAGTGCCGCCGTTCAAGTAGCAAAACTCTCAGGTGCGTACGTTATCGCAACTGCAGGAACTGATGAGAAACTCGCTAAAGCAAAGGAACTAGGGGCAGATGAAACTGTAAATTACAATAAAACGGATTTTGCAGAAGAGGTTAAAAAAATAACTAATAAAACCGGAGTGGATGTTATATTTGATCAGATTGGTGCATCGGTATGGGACAAAAATATTCAGTCACTTGCTCCAAGGGGAAGGTTACTTCTTGTGGGAGTTGTCGGTGGTGGTGCTGCCTCAGCAAATCTAGGGGCACTTATCATGAGAGATATCTCCGTTCTTGGAGTTACTGTATTTAATGCTGCACGAAAGGATTTATCAAGCGTTGTGAATTTAACCTCACAGGGTAAGCTTCGTCCTGTTATTGATAAAGCGTTTAGGCTAGAAGAAGCTGCTGTGGCGCAAAAGCTTCTTGAGGACAGAAATCAATTTGGTAAGGTTATTTTAAACCCCTGACGGGATTGAATTTAAGTTTACATCTTTTCTAACTTGCTAGTACATTTGCAATTCGTGGGAAGATATATTCCGCCACATCTCGTCGCGATCCTCCTCCTGTGATTATCAAATATCTGCCCTGACAAACATCTTCTGCGCACTCTTTTACTTCTTTTACAAGCTCTATAAAAAAGTCCTGCGTCAATCCAATATCGCCGTAATCTCCCTCACATGTGTCATGTCCGAGGAAATGGAAGATCATTGCTGGCATAAATTTTTTAGCTCTCGGAATGAATTCTTTTCTGACAAGATCGAGGTAATCATTATTGTTTGAACGCCAGCCAACGCCCACACAGACATTTGTTTCATCTGCATAGCTCGAATCACAAAAGCACACGTGGAGAAGGGATGAGTCATGTTTAAACATTTCCCTATCCCCGTCTCCATGATGACAGTCTGTATCAAGTAGGGAAAATTTATTTACTCCCATGCTTTCTCTTATTGTGTAAACAGCAGGCGCTACACAGTTTAGATAAGTTCCACCCCATGCTTGTTTGGGTCCTGCATGATGCCCCGATGCGCTGTTGAATAGAAGTCCGTTTTTTAGCTCACCGCTAATTATTTTCTTACTTGCCGTAACACAAGCACCAACCGAATAAAAAGCGTTTTTTCCATAAGGCCTGGTTTTTAGACTTTCTATCATTTGTTCCGTATGAAATTTTAGAAGTAAATCTTCCAACACAGGTTCATGCTCAAAGAGCTTAACATTGGGTAATTTAAGTACATCTCCAAGAACTTCAGGGAAGTTGATAAACTTAGGCCCAACCACTGGCCCAGGGCTGGTTTTGAAAATATGGCTATAGAATATACCAGTCGTCATACTTACTACCTCCAGAAATATTTTTGCCTGCTAATTTAGGAGCATTCTCCCTTTTTTAATTTACTATATGTTATTTGTCAGTTTTTTAGTAAACAACAGATAAAAATAACTACAAGAAACCCTTCTGTTTGTTAAACATACCTGTTTTCATCCCCGTAGTTCTACTACGGGGATGAAAACAGGTTGCCCTTTGGGCAAGAAAGAATATAGTCCTCCGGTTTAACTGGAGGATGGGTATGAGCCCGGTAAAAAGAACTACCCATGCAGTATCTGATCTTAATTAACAAAGTATTTAGTTATAGAGAGAAATGTAGGGCTCGTTCCCCGAACGAGCTTTTAGGGCTGATGAGGGCATCAGCCCCTACTTCGGGAGGATAAAATGCAACCCGATACTTTTATTTTTAGAGGCCCTGTGGCTCTGCCACGGGGAGTTTCACTATTTAATTGACTTAAGAATTGACAAACCTACTCAAAAACCTCTTGAAAAGATCGGAGAAGCGGTGTGAAACTAAGCTCTTCAAACCCAACTCGTTTTAAAATTTCTTTGGATGTAATTCTTCCACCCTCTTTCCAGAGTTTGAGGATGAAATCACCCGCTTCTCTTGTTCTCCACCACTCTTCATCATATTTCTCCATTAGGTACAAACTTAGTTCTGTCTCGATAGCACTTGCAATTAGATAGCTTGCAGTATAAAAAAATGGAGAAACATTATTCACATAGTCTGCTTCTTTACATTCGCAAAGCACTGCCTCTTTCATTATTTGTCTATAAGACTCAGCTTTACCTTTAAAATCTTCATCACTATGAACTGATATTTCATATATCAATTTTCCCGAAAGGTATCTTATCGACATAAGCCTCTTAAGATAGAGAAATTGTATAAAGTCACTTCCAGTATCCAATTTTAAATATCTACGCAACCATCTTGGCTGTAAAAGGAGGTGCTGAAATAGAAGGGCAAATACATCTCTTGACGAATCTTCACTTAATCTTCTAAATTCAAATTCATCCTCAGTCTCACGATACCCATAGTAGAGCGAAGTCCCAAGTTCATGTAAGAACGATTCGTAATCCTCTAAGCCGCCTATTGGATAAATCACAAGCATTATCTTTTGCGGTACCTCAATCGGAAACGTAATGGGGCTTGAGTTTTTCCCTTTTCTTCTTTCTAAATCAAGCCTTATATTTTCTCCAACTTCTATTCCCATTTCATCGAGACACCTTCTCGCTATGGCTAATAAATCCCTTTTTGGAAAGTTTGCTTTAAGCTCAAAGGAGTTAAAGAGAAAATCGAGGTCATGCTTCTTGGCATCCTGGAGTTTAAGCTCCATTCGTTTTAAGAGAAACCATTTTAGTAAATCGCGGTAAATGTACTCAGTATCCTTGAGAAATAGTCTAGCATTTGTTTCGAGTTGACTTAGGTTTAACCCTTCAATTTCATCACAAAGGTTTGTGTATAAAAACCCGAGCTCCGATGACGTTTTGTGCGTAGTATATAACGCTTCAAGAAAAAGTGGGTTGAGTTTTAAAGCTATCCCACATCTTTTTTCATCTATCTCTTCTCTTATCTTTCTTCTTGGTTCTCTCTTTATTTCTGCTGAGGCTGATCTATAAGAAATTCTTCTAGAGCCGAGCGGAATTTCAGCTCTCGTCTCAATTGTTAGAATCTTATCTTTCAGAGTTGACGTTTTTGTTTCTATAATGGATTTTGCTAAGAAACCACGAAGGAGTTTAAGCCCCTTTTCTTTATCATGATCCTTTGCCGATACACCTCGATGAGAAAAGAAAACATTTGGGTCTAAAAGATCTGGATAAGATTTGTAAATCGAGCTTATATTACTTTCCTTTTTTAATCCGGCTAAATTTCGATAAAACTCCTCGTTTAATTCCCTGAGAAATCTCTCACCATTTTGCCGAATTTCTTGAATTGTATCCATATTCATAGACAGTTTTAATATATCTTATACATTTTTCATTTTGAAACATTAAATAAGCTATAATATATGTTTTTGATAAAAAGACCTAACTATTTTGTCTTTGCTGGGAACATGTAGGGGCACGCTGCGTCGCGTCCCTACTATCCAGAGGGAGGTAGTTAGAGAACCGCCTACTTGCTAGTGGGCGGTTCTAGATTGCCTAATTCCCTCTACCATCCGTATTGAGTTTGTTGACTAGTGGATTGTCATTCCCGCATGTTTTAAGCGGGAATCCAAATCCTTTCAGAACACCCACGCTATTGAGAAATGCTTTCAATAGGTTTAATGATCCTTACTGGAGGCTTGATGAAAAAGGATAAAATAGCACCTGCATAGCAGAAAAATATGCTAAGAAGAAATGGGTAGAAATAACTACCTGTTATGTCGTGAATGTATCCGGCGAGAAGTGGTCCTCCTATGGCAGCTACACAATAAGAAGTTCCAAAGAAACCGTAGATCGTACCCATTGCACTTAGTCCAAAAAACTTTCCAAGAAGCGTAGGGAAAATTGGAACGAGCCCGCTGTAGAAAAATCCAAATAGGACGCCAAAAAGGTAAAAAGCCCATACTTCCCTAACACCTAGTAGAAGAAACAATGAACTTCCCTGAAGAAAAAAACATAGAATAAGAACCTTCTTGGTTTCTAAAACCTCTGTAAGAAGTCCAGAAAGAGCTACTCTTCCTAGTATGCTCCCTATTCCGATAGCGGAGAGCGCACCAGAGGCTACAAGAGCGGGAATCCCTAAATCTACCGCAAAGCTAAAAGTATGAATCACAACTACTAAAAAGGTAGTAAACCCCAAAAAATACATCGAGTACATTAGCCAAAAAACTGGAGTAGCTATAGCCTCAAGTGCTTTCCAATCGTTATTATTGTTTTTTAGTCCATCCCAAGTGACCTGAACTGTACTCGTAGATAGTTCTTCCTCCTCACCATAAGGCTTTAGATTCTTCTCCTGAGGGTATCCCCTTAATGCTAAAGCCGAGAGAGTAGAAAGTGTAAGAAGTCCAGCCAGAGCAAAGAATGCGTTTCTTAGTCCGAACGAAGAAATAAGCCATGCGGTAAGCGGACTTGCAATTAGACCACTTAGTGGAATTCCAGTTGTGATAATTCCTATTACAAGCGCTCTTTTCTTTATAAACCATCTACTAACTACTGCAACACATGTAATATATAGAACCCCGTCTCCAAGACCGATTAGAAATCCATAAGAAACATATAACTCCCATCCCTTGTCTGCAATTCCAGAGAGAAGCATGCCAATAGCCGTGATAATTCCACCTGAAATAATCACTGCCCTTGGGTCGTACTTGTCTACAAGTCGCCCAGCGAGGGTTAGAGAAAAGGCAAGTATCACTGATCTAAAAGAAAAAATAGAAGAACCTATTGCACGAGAAAAACCGAATTCTTCATTTAAGTAAGGAAGAAACACGCCAAATGAGTAGAGAAGAAGGCCATCCATGATGATTAAAACAAGAGACGCTGCCACGATGTACCAGCCATAGAAAATCTTCTTTCTAGTCATTTATTCTCCTAGACTTAAGAATAAAGTTAAGCCAACACAAATATGTTGCTCTGCAATAAAGCTATTTTCTGAATTGGAATTTAGGGGAATAATCATACCTGAAAATATCGAAGAAACGGGGACACGATAAACACTTTATATCAATGCCGGCAGACCTGATAGCAAACGATCTTACGTTGAGTATTTTCACGAATGAAATAAAGTTGCTTGATCTGCCAGTATCCTAACATATCTGAATGAATAACCCTGCAGCAAGCTGCAGGGTGTCAGCACATAAAAGGGCGGTGTCTTTGGTCATTGCGAGGAACCCTTCGACATAGCTCAGGGTAAACTCCGTGACGAAGCAATCTGACACGAAGTGTCATTCCGAACCCTGTCCTGAGCCTAGTCGAAGGAGCAGTGAGGAATCTCAAACAGATCGCTTCCCCTTCGCTTCGCTCTGGGCTTCGGCTCACTCGCTCGCGATGACAGTGGAAACCCTGTAAATAGCTACGTGGGTTTATCAAGTTAAAAATATTAAAGCTTGCCAATCTTACAGTAATGTTAAAAGATATTTGTTCAAGAGTAGAAAATAAAAACTATCTTTTCTTTATTATAATCTAGTGGTATTTTTGAACATGATTAAATCAGGATTTCACTATCTATAAAAATTCTTTAGGAGGTATTAACACAATGAAATACATGGCGTTTGTTTTAGTAATCCCACTTTTAATTATATGGGGTGTTTTAAATGCATATGCAGAACCCAACAAGGCTAAGGCAGAGCTTAATAATTCGAAGGGAGAAAATATTGGCATAGCAACACTAGTTGAAGGAACAGATGGTGTGTTGATAACAATTAATGTGTGGAATCTCCCACCGGGTCTTCATGGGTTTCATATACATGAAGTTGGAAAATGTGAGCCACCTGATTTTAAGTCCGCAGGTGGACATTTTAATCCATACGGAAGAAAGCACGGGCTTAAAAATCCAGAAGGGCCACACAGCGGAGATTCGCCTAACCTGCTAGTAGGACCCGATGGTACAGCTACTCAAGTTATACTCTTTCCCTTTGTGACCTTAGGAGATGGCACCAATTCTCTACTTCATCCTGGTGGTACATCCTTAATGATTCACGCTACGACTGATGACCAGATAACAGATCCTAGTGGAAATTCAGGTGTTCGTATCGCATGCGGTGTTATATCCAAATACTAAAAAACCTTGACATTGAAAATTGCATATATTATAAAGGAGATAATAACTGGATCGTTTTACAAGGATATTGCAGTGCGGTCAGATTCTGAAAACAAAGTGAGCAATGTTAGAATACGTTAATTTCTTTGAATTATCGCTCGCTGAGATCCAGTTCTACCTTTACCAAAGCATCAACAAACTGGAGGTGTGATATGGTTCAGATAGATGTCCCTATAGCATTTGCAATTGGAACCATTTTTGCTGATGCCGCTCACAAACAGTTACAAACGGGCAGACCAGAGTACTATTATCACACTTTCTCAAAAAACATTATCTTTCAAATATTTTTCTTTAGTTGGATACCAGCATATTTCCTTCTCAACTACTTTGGTTGGGAAACTACACATATGTGGTGGTATGAGGATTCTGTCACGGCATATCCATACTACGTTCCTATCTTCATAATTATTTTTTTCTTGGCTGGTATTTTTGGATTTAAGTTAGGTTACTGGTTAGTTAAAAGAGGGCGCCTTTTAATAAACCGAATTGTTTATGTTTTGATCTTCCTTTACTCAGCAGTTTGGATCTTTGGTCAGACTAATAGCACCTTTCGTCTTGGAACCTATGCTGAATGGAATGCCGGTACTGCTCCATGGTTTTACGAAGACCGTACCTTTTTATTTATGTTGATTTTTACGCTTGTTGTTTGGGGAGTGGCGCTGGTTGTTTTTATTCTTAGACTTCGTGGTGAAGGGAAACATTTAGATACCTGATAAAGTCGGGGGACAACAATTTAATCTCCTTCGGCTTTTTAGTCAAAATATTCGTCTCTTTAAGAGAGGAGTCAGTATGCCAATTCTGATTTTAATCATCATAGTCCTTCTCCTCTTCTATCTTTTGATCAGATTTAATTCAATTTGGGTCTATAGGTTTGTTGATAATGCTAAGAAAAACGACGTAAACACCTTGCCTCAGACATACGAGTTACCTCGGTATTATAAATTAAATAAAAATGGTGAAATAGACACCACCGTCCTATGGCCTGGTTGGGATGGGTGGTACTTTTTTGTTGTTCCAGATGACAAAGATCTTCCTGTAAAGATGATTAGAACAAGCCTTATGACAGGCCTGTACGGATTGGAGGGTATAGATAACTATGAAAAATTGCTACTTAGACTGTCTACGTTGGAAGCGGTTGAGCACCTTACGCTAATCCCAACAGAGGAGATAATTGAGGCAAGCAAGCAAAAGGAGAATCACCTTTCCCACAATTATCTGCCGAAGGAAACAGATTTAATTATGAAAAGTAACCAATTAGACGTAGCAATAACAGGCACAAAGGTTATTAGTGATGAAGAGAAAGAGCCTTACGGTAGGATAAGAGGCTCTTGGCCAAATTATGAGCTAGAATTTATCAATCCTCAAGCAGAGATTAAGCTAGCACTAAACTATAAGGGCGAAAATGTAGTATGGTGGGCCGATGTCCCAGACGTGTTTACTTATTTTGCAGCCTTCGGAAAATTTGATGGCAAGATAATCTACAAAAGGGGAACAAGCAATGATGATGCACATAAGTTAATGGATAAGGAAGAGGTTTATTCTATCAAAGGCAGTGGATGTTTCGAACATGGTTTTGCACGAAAGCCATTCGATTTTGATAGCTTTTGGTTACCAATAAGATTGCTAAAGAAGATTATTCCATCACTTAGAACAGTTCGATACCATTACGAATTGCTTATAGGTGACGATGACCTCAGAGGGGGTTTTATGCATGCACGAGGTTTCGGAATAGATTTTCGTAATCGAGGTGGTCTTTTTCAAAATGCTAAGTACAATGAGATTAAGAGCGTAGAGATTAAATACCTAGACGATCCAAAACCCGATCTTGTAGACACATACTGTTCAGCACAAACACCTGTGAAATTTTACAGGAGATGGAAGGTCAAAGCGGTAACGGATGACGGCATTCTTGAGTATGTAGGAACAAGGGAATGGCCCCCTGCTTCAATTGGCAGAAACATGATCTACTATAATTTTTCATATGAGGGAAACTACAAAGGCCAAAGTATAAGTGGAAGAGGGTATGGTGAGTATGTGCATATTTAACTATATAAAAGATTTTGTGGATTTGAGGAAAAAACTGGCCACGCAGATCACGGAGTTCGAGGAGAAAAACCTTTTTAAAATAATTATCTTTGTTCTCTGTGCCCTCTGTGGCTAATAAAGATCGGAGCATAAATGACTGAGAACTTTTATAAGAGGATGTTCTTGATAGGGGCGTTATGGAATATTCTCGGGGGAGCCTTCATCGTTTACTTTTCCGGCTGGATATTTTCTTTATCAGATTTAACCATACCTCAACCCCCCGCATATTATTATTCATGGATTGCCCTTTTTGTTACCTTTGGAATTGGATACTTAATGGTTTATAGAGATATGTACAAAAACAAGAACATTGTGATTCTTGGAATTATCGGGAAGTTTTCTTTTTCTGTCATCTTCATATATAACATGATTAATTACATGGGGCAGATTCCGCTTATTTTTATTGTCCCCGTTATTGGGGACCTAGTGTTCGTCGTGTTGTTTTCAAAGTTCCTTTTATTTGCGAGAAGCATTGGAAAATGAAGTAGAGACGCCATTAATGGCGTCTCTACAATAATGTTGGGATTCTTTTGCTGCAAATTCGTAGTCATGAAAACAAAGCTAAGCGTTTAAAGAACAGAAACTCTTCGGCTCTCCTTTTGTCCGGAAGAGGTGTTTAATGAAACAATACTACGATGTAGTCATTATAGGCTCAGGTTTTGGCGGATCCATCACGGCATGCCGCCTTGCAGAGGCCCAGAAGGAAAAGGGTAAGGAGGTTTCTGTTTGCGTGCTTGAACGCGGTAAACGCTATAACATGGGAGAGTTTCCGCGAGAAGTTGCTAAGCCTAAGGATTGGTGGTGGCGAAAGGGTGGTAAGTGTGGTTGGAAGGGATTAATGGAATTCAGGTCTTTCGAGAACATCAGTGTATTGGTTGGAAGCGGTGTAGGAGGAACATCGCTTGTTTACCTTGACGTACAGATAAATGCCTTTGAATCAACCTTTGACATTATTGGACCAGAGGGACAAAGGCGCTGGCCATCGGCAATTCGCGGATGCTCACCTGAGGTTTCTGAGGGAAAGGGATTAGATAACATGCATCCTTACTATCAGAGGGTTTTTGAAATGCTTCGCCCTAGTCCAATACCAGACCCCACTCTAAAAACACGAGCCTTAAAGGCTGGTGCAGAAGGGGCAGGCGCATCAGATAGATTTAAATTGCTTGATCTAGCAATCTACTGGGGAAATAATGGGAGTGAAAAGGGGGTCTTGAATGAAGACCCGTATGGACGTGGAGGCCCTCCTCAGATTGCTTGCTCGTATTGTGGCGAATGTTATATCGGCTGTAATACCCATTCTAAGAATACGCTTGATTTGAACTATCTCTGGCTTGCTCAAAAAGCAGGAGCCGAGGTCTACTCCCAACACAAGGTAGTAAAAATCGAGCAGAATCCAGATAACCATCCTGTTCACCCAAGGGGTTACACCGTGCATTATGAGAATCTGAGATGGAATTTTTCAGGGTCTGTTTCGGCAAAAATACTTATCTTAGCGGCCGGTAGTTTAGGATCTACTGAGCTTCTTTTACAGTGTAAGCACGGCTACAAACGCGGATGTAAGAAAGTGGAGCCTACCTTGCCAGAAATAAGTGATATGTTAGGGAAGTATTTTTCAGGAAATGGCGATTTCGGCGCCGGTGGTTTCGAAACTAATCGCGCGATTGATCCTATGGTTGGTCCAACGATAACTGCTACAGTAGATTATGGTGACAAACTAGATGGACACGGATTTATTATAGAGGACGGTGGCTTACCTGATATTCTCAGGGCCAATTTAAGACGTCTTCCAGTAGGTTATGCTACAGGGAGAAGATGGCTTGATTTTTTAAGGGGATTTTTAAGTAGAAGTGGTAATACTCTGTTGGCTCAGGAAATTTTCAATCGCCTTGATTTTGATGCTATTAGGGACGCAATTCTATATTTAGTAATGGGCATTGATGCCGCCGATGGTGTAATGTCAATAGACGAGGAGGGTAATTTAGAGATTGACTGGAACAATAAGAACAGCATGGATTTTTTTAGAGAGATCGAAAAGACTTTGAGAGAGATAACAGAACTCAAGACAGGACTTGATGGTAATTTGATGTTTAACCCAACTTGGTCTGCTAGGCGTCATCTAATCACGGTACATCCCTTGGGCGGTTGTCCTATGGGAGATAGTGATACAAAGGGTGTTGTTGACGCAAACGGTCAGGTTTTCAATTACCCTAATTTATATGTAGCCGATGGGGCAATCGTGCCTTCAGCTTTAGGACCTAACCCTTCAAAGACAATAGGTGCCTTAGCCGAAAGGATTTCAGAGAAGATTAAGGAAAAGGGTATTTGATTTAAATCGTCTAATTGCTTTTTCATGATCTGAGGTTATAGTTTACTCTCAAGTCCTAAATAATTATTTAAATTTTACAAATTTTGTCATCCTGTGAAATTTTTTTCCTGAAAAATAACAATTTTTGTCAATTACGTGTTACAAGGTATGTTCTGTCCTCAAACTATTTATAATGATTTAAATAAGTTACACATATAGTATTTATAGAATAACCACCGGCATAAATATTGCATCTAATAATATATATAATGGCCAAATCTACCTCAAAAGCATTGATTTTAATCTTTTTTCAGACTATTTCCCTAATCTGGGCCTATGAGCTTGGTTTCACACAAGACCTTAATGCGCAAGCTTTGTCTGAACTGGTTTATGAGCATCTTCAGAATAGAATAGAAACAGAGCTTGTACTGCCGAATACAGCAATTGAAGACGAATATACTTTTACCACTTCAAGGCTCAGCCGTTTCTATGGGCGGCGAAACTACCTTCCCGCATGGATTAGCAATGATGGCCCCCTGCCCCAAGTAGATGCCCTCATTAAAACTATTCGTGAAGCCAATCGCGAAGGACTAATGCCAGATGAATATAATCTTGGTGAAATCGAGGATAAATTAAGAGAGATAAGGCAAAGTAAAGACACGAATACTCCTATTGATCCATCTACATTAGTTAGTCTCGATATACTGCTTACAGAAGCCTTCTTGACTTATGGTTCCCATTTGTTGGATGGACGAGTAAATCCAGAAAAGATTGAAGCGTCCTGGTATCCCAACAGGTATGAAGTAGATCTTGTTCTCCTCCTTCAGGCTGCCCTTGGGTCAAATACAGTGGAAGAATCCCTGCACAGTCTCATTCCAGAAGATCAACGCTATACAAGAATGAGACAGGCCTTAAGGCATTATCGAGATATAGCCGCAAGAGGCGGGTGGAATTCAGTACCCGATGGACCGAAAATAAAAAAAGGCGACAGTGGAGCTAGGGTGCAAGAATTACGGAAGCGCCTCATAGCTGAAGGATATCTTGAAGGAGATTTAAGTGCTAATAAGGATCTCTACGATGACCTCTTAGAGCAGGCGATTAGCAAATACCAAGATAACCACGGTCTAAAAGTTGATGGGATTGTTGGTCGTGATACTATAGCCTCACTTAATGTTTCAGTTGAGGATCGAGTCCGCCAGATTGAGCTCAATATGGAACGCATGCGCTGGCTCCCTAGAGAGCTCGGTAAACGTTATGTACTTATCAATATCCCTAATTTCCAATTAGAAGTGGTTGAAAATGATGAACCCCTAATCCATATGCGAGCTGTAGTAGGTAAACACTCTGACCCTAGTCCCGTCCTTAGCAGTGAAATCACCTATCTTGTGTTGAATCCTTCCTGGCATGTCCCATCAAGCATTGCTACCTCTGAAATATTGAAGGAACTTCAAACCGATCCCACTTATCTAGCAAAGAACGATATAAAGGTTTATAAAATTGCTGATGGTACAAGGAGGGAAATTAACCCAGACACAGTCAACTGGAATCAGGTCAGCGAAAAAAACTTCGATTATAGATTCAGGCAGAGGCCAGGATCGAAAAATGTGCTTGGTCGTGTGAAGTTCATTTTTCCTAATCCATTTGATGTTTATCTCCACGACACCTCTTCCCCAGAACTGTTTACAAAATTTGTACGAAGCTTCAGTCATGGCTGCATGCGCGTAGAGAAGCCTATGGAACTTGCAGAGTTTCTCATGCGAGATGATGCAGAATGGACACGAGAAAATATTTTAAATGCTATCAATAAACGTTCAGAAAAAACTGTCTGGCTGCCAGAACCAATACCACTACACATAGCTTATTTGACCGCATGGGTAGACAAAGATGGCTCAGTCCAATTTCGTAATGATATCTACGGACTAGACAAGGTGCTTAATGAGGCCTGGGGCCAACGAGATAAAACTCTTTCCCTGAGCGATGAATCCCCGAATCCTTAGTGTCTACAAATTTGCAGGTTCTCTAGGAGCTTGGAGATTTCGATTCCTATTTTAGTTTTTCCAACCATTTAGGGGTTGCCTCTCTGGCTTCCTCAGGTAAACCGAGTTTCTCCATGTATAGCAGGATCTTAGCAACCCTATCAAACCCCTCTCTTCTATGGGTTTTAAACACTTGCTCTTGGGTCTCTTTTAGCTTGGTTTCTATGTGAGGTTTTATCCCTCTCCAAATCGTATGTTTGTCGAGAGGTGGATTTAGTTGCTTCGCCACCTGTTTTAGCTTATCATCAAGCTCCGTATATGTTTCTCCAGTTGCAATAAAAGCTTCCACCCGCTCTATATACCACCTTCTCAAATCTAAAGTCTCCCTTTCTGCTTTGGCCTGTGCGCAATTCCAAGTGAGGTCTAATAATTCACTTATCTGTCTCTCAAGATCCTTCCACTCATCCAGCGTTAGTGTATTGTTCTTGTTGTTCATCTCTAAATTCCTCCTTATGGTTTCAGAGCTAAAACTGCGCAGGTAGATTCTTGAATTACCTTTTCCGTTACGCTTCCCAAAATAAACCGCCTAACCCCTTTTCTTCCGTGCGTGTTGATTATTATTAAGTTAGCATTCTTATTAGACGCATAATCAACTATGGCAGTTGACGTGCTAATTCCTCGAATTACCTCTGTGTTAATTTCAAGTTTAATTCCACGCTTGAGTTTTATCTCCTCGACCCTCTTCGCAAGTTTATTAGAAGAACCCTTTATTGCATCTTCTAACATACTAAAAGGAATTTCATCAAAAAAGGGACCGAGTTTAAAAACATATACAACCGAGATATTAGCGCTTATCCTCTCTGCCAGATCTATTGCATAGTTAAGGGAGGAGTCTACTTTCTCGTATATGTCTAGTGGAACAAGGATATTGCGTATATCAACTGTTCCTTCTTCATCCCTCTTCTTAACCGCAAGGACAGGTATGTTAGATTCTCTTAAAACTCTGAGAGTAGTGCTTCCAATAAGCATCCTGTCTATAATGCCAAGTCCTCTTTTACCGATAGCTATGAGGTCGGCCTTTTCACGACGGGCAAATCCGACAATCTCCTTATTCGGTTCGCCTTTCAAAACCACTCCTTGGAAATTAAGTCCTTGAGATGTCAGTTCACTCGCTATCAGAGTTAACTTTGACTGGATATTTTCCTCAACCTTTATTGTCCAATTTTGGAACTCGGTTTCATATAATAATTTTTCGGGCATCGGAATTACATGAATACCTATTATTTCGGAACCAAATTTTTTGGTAAGAAATACCGCATAGTTTAGCGCCTCTTCAGATTCCTTTGAACCATCGGTAGCCCAGATTATCTTTTTTATTTCTCTCATAAGCTTTGTCCCATAATTCTTTACTTTTTATCACTTAGAATCGAAATCCCAGGCAGGTCGCCTCCTCCAAGATATTCCAATGAAGCGCCTCCCCCGGTAGAGACATAGTCCAATTCGGTTTCTAGTACCTCAGCCTTCCTTAGTGCAACCACCGTATCCCCACCACCCACTACAGTATGTGCTCCTCTCCAATATGCAAGTGCAAGCGCCCTAGCCACATCGACAGTTCCGTGGGAGAATTCATCTAACTCAAAAACCCCCATGGGACCATTCCAAAACACTGTTCCCTCTCCTTTCATTAACTCGTGCGTGTACCTTGATGTTGTACTCCGACCTATATCAAATCCTTTAAATCCGCTAGGGATTTCACCCTGAACAACCTTCGCTTTGCCCTTTTTCTCTATGCTAGGGGCAATCACGTGGTCCTC
>Ga0209618_1000099_pt1 | contig 18017 bp, 21 predicted proteins | sample Rifsed13ft3_FD_184007 | JGI IMG/M metagenome (GOLD analysis project Ga0209618, IMG submission 184007) | Soil microbial communities from Rifle, Colorado, USA - sediment 13ft 3 (SPAdes) (version 2) | ecosystem: Environmental > Terrestrial > Deep subsurface > Rock core/Sediment | place: Rifle... | reverse complement strand
AAGGCTCAAACTGCAACGGTGGTTACAGGTAGTTGTACGCTAATAGGAGGAAACTAAATGCGTTTCACCTCTACAAATATATCTTTGTAACATAACTTTATCTGTCAGGGACTTTAATGCTATATTTTCATGGCTAAATGCTTTTTTCACAACCAAATGATAAAGGCTTGAAATCGTGATAAAGTTTTGATAAAATCGAATGCTCAGGGTGAATCTTTTATAAACTCAATAAGGAGGTATGGTAGGATGCAGGCACATAAAAGAGGTATTCTTTATTTCAAAACCGCAGTTGTATTCTTAGTAGTTTTAACGGTCTTTTGTATCTCTGCAAATGGTGTTAGGGCAGCAGGACCAATGATCCCCAACTCATTCTTTCTTGAGAATCCCTATTCTTATACGGGTTTTAGGGCAAATGTTGAGGTGGTGGATTTAGATGATCCACCTGGGGGGGTGCTAATTATGAATCAATATAGGGTTGACATAAACATATTTAATAACTTCTTCGGCTTATATGCAAAGTTTCCCTTTGCTGGTGTAATTGATTTTGGTCCAGACTCTGAATTTAACTTAACAGAGAAACAAGATGATTATGATTTTGGAAATATTGGAATCGGTGGCAAATTTGCGTTACTAAATCTTGATTACTTAATTCTAACAGCAGGTTTTGAGGTTATATTGCCCACAGCAAGCGATGACCTGGGCGCGCAGGCGGCACAGGCTTATTTTAGAGATTTTGTCTATTTTATAGATGAGGCTATAACCCTAGACCCCTATTTGGTGTTAGGGGTTGGTTCTGGGATGTTTGCCCTGCAAGGTAATCTAGATTTTGATATAATTACAAATGCCGACAAGATTGATACAATCGGGATAATCAACACAGGTGGAGACGACATTGAGCTTATAATAGAGTATGGAGGCACTGCTAGCATAACACCCCCTCTTAATCTCCCATTTTCAACTACAATTCTCGTAGAGGTGCTTGCAGAGTCTACAACAACGTTTGATGACAACTTTACGGCGGTTTACGTAACCCCCGGTCTCAGGTTTGGTGGGCAGATAGTAAGCGTTGGAGCGGGAGTTCAAATTCCAGTTGCTGATAACGAAGTAACTGATTTTGCAAATGTAGATTTTCTTTTTGACCTCATAATAAGGTTTGGGAGCTGACCTCCTTAGGCATTAGTTAGGGCTTATAATATTTACATACTAGGATGTAAGCTTAATTATTTTAAGCCAAGAATACTTTTATTTTCTAGTCACCTTTATTACTCCCCTAGGGTATCCTATTTATACAGATGACTGCTGAGGCGATAGTAGTTGCAAGAGGTATATCAAAAAGCTTTGGCTCAATCCGTGCCGTAGATGAGATTTCATTTCAGGTGACGTTAAGAGAGTGCTACGGTTTTCTCGGTCCCAATGGAGCAGGGAAGACCACTGCTATTCGTATGGTTTCTTGTCACATTCCTCTTACTTCCGGAATTCTGAATGTTTTCGGACTAGATGTAAGCCAGCATAGTAGGGAAATCAAGGCTATGGTTGGAGTAGCCCCTCAGGACAATAACCTAGACCCGGATTTAAACGTTATTGAGAATCTTGTTGTTTATTCTCGATACTTTGATATCCCAAGGAGGGAAGCGGAGAGTAGATCAAGGGAACTACTTGAATTTATGAGTATAGATGAAAGAAGAAAGGAGCAAGTAACAAGGCTCTCAGGCGGCATGCAGAGACGTCTTATAGTAGCAAGGGCGCTTATCAACGATCCTAAGCTATTGATTCTTGATGAACCTACTACAGGACTCGATCCCCAGGCAAGGCATCTTATCTGGCAGAGGCTTCGTGAGTTAAAAAGAAAGGGGGTTACTATGATCCTCACTACTCATTATATGGAAGAGGCCGAACAACTCTGCGATAGGGTTGCGGTAATGGATTCTGGAAAGATACTCGTAGAGGGTCCGCCGAGGGAACTAATAGAAAGATATGCCGGGCGAGATGTGTTTGAGGTAAGACGGGCAGAGGATAATAGGGTTCTCCTCAGGCTTCAGGGCCTTGAGTTCGGCTTTGAGAGAGCCGGAGATACGATTTACATCTTTTCAAGGGATGGCGATGAGATAGGAAGAAGGCTTCTCTCAATAAGAGAGCTCGAGGTTCTTCATCGCCGCGCAAATTTAGAGGATGTATTTTTGAGGTTGACAGGGAGAGAATTGAGGGATTAGAAATGAGAAGACAGGAGTCAGAAGACGGAAGACAGAGTTCTGTATTCAGAAGAGTCAATTAGGCTTCTGACTCTTGGATTTTGACTTCTGAATTTTTGTTCGTTGCTTAGTAGAAAGGATAGGAAAAATCAAATTGCCTCTTTTATATTCTCAAATATCGCTTTTTTTACCATAGCTAAATCCGGTGGGAGTTCCACAGGCGTGTTAGCATGCTTAGGTATGATTCCTTCAAGCCTGCCTTCGTGGTATCCGATTTTAAATTCGACGAATTTTAGACCATGGGCCGTAGAGATTATAACGACTCTGTCATTCGGTTTAATTACGCTTCGTTCAACTAGTTTTAAGAAGGCAGCAGTCGCTACGCCGGTGTGGGGACAGTTGAAGGTTCCAGTTCTGTCTACAAGTGCGGCAGCGTTTGAGAGCTCATCTTCACTAGCCTGTTCTACTATTCCATCAAACATCTTTAGAATCTTAATGGCTTTATTCACACTCACAGGGTTTCCAATCTGGATAGCGCTCGCGAGGGTTTTTTCTGCCTTTACTGGATGGAATTCTTTAAATCCTTTGAGGTAGCTAAGATACAGTGGATTAGCGCGCTGTGCCTGAGCACAGACAATTCGTGGAAGTTTGTTAATAAGACCAAGCTCATACATTATTATGAACCCCTTTCCTAGCGCGGAGACGTTTCCGAGATTTCCACCGGGAATGATTACCCAATCAGGCACTTCCCAATCGAACTGCTGGCAGAGCTCGATACTTACAGTTTTCTGCCCTTCGATACGTAGAGAGTTCATGGAGTTTGCAAGATAAATATTGTGCTCAGTGCATATTCTTTGTACCATCTCCATACAGCCATCAAAATCCGTATCTAGTGATAGTACAAGAGCACCATTTGAAAGTGGTTGAACAAGTTGAGCAATAGATACCTTGTTTCTTGGAAGGAAAACAATAGCTTGAATTCCAGCTGCTGCACAATAAGCAGAAAGCGCAGCCGAGGTATCCCCAGTAGATGCGCATGCTACGGCAGGGATATCCACTCCATCTGCTATCATCTGTTTTACAACTGAGACAAGAACAGTCATCCCCAAATCTTTAAAAGAACCAGTATGACTGTTTCCGCACATCTTTATCCAGAGATCCTCTACACCAACCTGCTTTCCAAATCTTTCGGCCCAGAAAACGTTTGAAGCCCCCTCATACATAGACACAATGTTCTCATCCTCGACGTATGGACAAACCCATTCTTTTTTACCCCAGACAGAGCTGCCATATGGCCAGTTTTGTCGTCTATAACGGTCGTCAAAAAGCCGTTTCCATTCATCTTGGGATTTTTCCTTGAGTGGTTTTAGGTCGTGTACTACTTCAAGAAGATTACCGCATTTCTTGCATAGATAAACTATTTCATTAAGTGGATATGTTTCATTACACCTATCATTTACACACTGGAACCAAACTCTATATTTATTATGATTTTTCATGTCCTGAGAACAAAATACACCTTTGTATTTTGGATGTCAATGTGTTGTGTGACACCTGTCTAAGGACTCAACGCTTTTCTTTCAAGTGCCCTTCTTTTTATTGTCTCTCCATTTTTCCAGAACTTTTTATCCTCTTCTGAAACAGGTTTCAGGATTGGGATTGGCTTTGGTCTTCCGTGTGTGTCTACTGCAACAAATACGAAATACCCTCTGCAACAGAAGTCCTTACTCTCACCAGGTTTTTCTTCTCTATATACGTCAACCTTTACGACCATCGAGGTTTTGGCTGTATAGATTACCTTGCTTCTAAGCTCGACAATGTCTCCTTGCTTAATTGGTATTTTGAAGTCGAGTGCCTCAATAGATGCAGTAACAACATTCTCGCCTGAGAAACGTATCGCTGATAAAGCTCCAGTCAGGTCCATCATCTCAACAAGTTTTCCACCAAAAATTGTTCCGTAATTATTCGTGTCGTTTGGGAAGACAAAATGGGTATTTATCACCTCGATTGATTCTTTCTCAATCATCTTTAATCCTCCTAGAGGTCAACTGGTTCAATGCAAATCTGAATGATGAACTATGGAATCCAAGGTGTGTAATCAATCTTATGAATTCTCTCAAGCGATAAAGCAACTGATCGAGAAAGCTTTTCCCCATATTCGGAAATCCACTCAGGAGGAGCGGTGTAGTAAAAGTAATCAAGGGTCATCCATTCTCTACCGCTTAATATTCCACCGTCTACAACATTCACCAAGAAAGCAGTCATATCGCCTCCATCCATTGCATTTATAACCCTACAATCTGCATAAGAATGGGCATCCTTGAGAATCGGGCTTCCTGTTACTCCTGAGTCGTATGGAATGCCTTTAAGCTTTTCTCTTTCACGACCTGTGTAGAAGCCGAAGTTTTTTACAATCTCTAGCTGATCTTTTCTTAGAATATGCACCGCGAAGGCTTTGCTGTTTATGATAAATTCATGTGTGTAGTTCCCCTTCCAGATTCCTACAAGAAGTCTCGGGAAAGAGTAGACGATTGACGCTGTAACTACGGTTACCGCGATCTGAGCATTAACCCTACCCTGCCATGAGCTTGTGATCGCTACTACAGGGGAAAGTGACCAGAAAGCACCTGCAACAGTAACTCCTTCTTCTTTGCTCATAAATAATCTCTTCCTAGTTGTAGAATATATTTTAACAAGCTTACAGCATTATCCTAAGACGGATCCATCCTTCTAGGGCTTATGTAGCCTGGTAGCATTTATATTCAGCGTTTAAGAACTAACAGGAATTAATGCTTTCTATTACCAATTAAAACCGATTAAAACATATTGGTTCATAAGTGGTGTAAGATTTATATTATTACTTCCTTTGATAAATATCTTAGTAGGGTTTATTAAATAGCTTAAAGCCCTTAAAAAGCCACTGTCCCTATCTTCAAGCCAGTTTGAAGTTTCCTCAAGAATAATTCCAAAGGGTACCCCAGCCCCAGGTGTGACAATGAGGTCTTGAAGTGAGGGTGGGCGCATTATGCCTTCAATTGTATATTCAAATAGAGTACTTTGAAGAAAAGCACCAAAAGCTGAAGTAGGACGGTTATATCCAAGTGCTCTGTAATAAAGATAAATGGAAGCTCCAAAGGTAGGATGTTGGACCCAGTTTGTCATAATTCCATCGCCGTCATTCCATGCAATAGGCCCACGGCGTCCATTATTTTGAAAATGGGATATATTCTTCCACCACCTTCTCGGGTCTATTATCAGTTGGTCATCTTTTTGCTTTACGTAAATTGCTCGAAAAACCCAGATCCCTGCGTAAGCGTTTTGAGTGTCGCGTAGAAAATCCTTAAAATCGGCAAGTGATTTAGGCCTGGTTTCTTTTTTAAGAAATATATCAGGCTTTTTTTCATTTCCCATTATATCAATAAATGTAGATTCGTCATATGGCTTGGCTAGTATTGGTATGTCATCGCTAAATGGTGGGTCGGCATACACACCACTATAAGAAGCCAAAAACGAGGTAAATGTTATAAGTAATAAACCTAAATGATTAATCAAATATCTTCTCCACGAAAATCTAAATCAAATAATAACACCATGATTATGATTTGGGTAGTAGTTTTAATTATGCATGTGTACATTTTTTAAAACAAATCATCCTACTAGCTGACACTCCTGGCAATTCTAAGTTACATTTAGTTCTCAGAGCTTTATCGCTTAAAAATTAAGTTTCTTGACAATTATTCATTCCTTGTGAGAGAATCATAAAATATTTCCTGACGGGGAAATTTATGATATGCCATTTTTGTAAGGAGGAAGGATAATGCTAAAAGAGTTCAAAGAGTTTGCCATGCGGGGTAGTATGGCTGATATGGCCTGTGGAATTATAATTGGTGCAGCCTTTGGAACTATTGTGAAGTCGCTTGTATCGGATATTATTATGCCACCTATTGGTCTAGCCCTAGGCCACGTTGATTTCTCAAACCTCTTTATAGTTTTAAAAGAGGGAGCAACGACAGGACCGTATCCTTCAATTGCCGATGCACAAAAAGCAGGCGCTGTAACAATTAACTATGGTTTATTTGTCAATACGATCATTAGCTTTCTTATAGTTGCTTTTGCTGTGTTTCTTCTTGTGCGTAGTATGAGCAAGCTAGAGCGCCAGGAAGAAGCTCCACCTCCTGCTCCTGCAACTAAGGAGTGCTCATACTGTTTCTCAACAATTTCTATTAAGGCTACACGCTGCCCACACTGCACTTCTGAGTTGAAGGGAGTGTGGGGTTGATATTACTCATGAAATAAGAGAACGATGCTCGATTAAGGGAGATACTTAGATTTAGATTCGAACCATATGATAGGAAAAAGTAAGTATGGAAGCTTATTGATCTTGGTAGTGTGTTGTTGTCAAATGGAATTCAGTGGAAGCTATTTACCTATATAATGACGATTTAGGGTTATCTCCATATAATCTTGATGCTTATATCGGACTTGTTCAAGCCTTATTCAAAAATGTGGAGCACTCAAATCTCTCCAACTTATAGAAAACGCTATAAAAATTGACCCTTCAAGCGAGTAAGATAGGTCTTTATCTAGAAAAGTAAAGGAGTGTTACAGACTCAGAATATTAGATAAGCGTGTCTAATCCTTATACCTGATGTATTAAGCTTTGCCATTGATTTTTTAATACTATCCAAATCAAAAGCTCTTGACTTAGAATTTAAAATGAGGTATGAATCATAGCACTAAGGAATAGAAAATAGTTCCAGTTTAGGAGGTTGTATTAATGAAAATGCGAAGTGTGCTGATAGCGCTGTTATCCCTACTAGTTGTTTCTGTTTACTTAGGCGGATGTGCACAACCGGATGAAGAGCTTGCCAATGCTGAAGCTGCTTTACAGGCTGCTAGAGACGCAGGAGCTCCTGAGCTAGCACCTGCCGAGTATCAAGCTGCAGAGGATCTTATTGCAAGGGCAAAACAACTAATGGCAGCGGGAAGAAGGCAAGAGGCTCGTGAACTCCTAGAAGAGGCAAGGTATAAGGCGATTGATGCAAAAGGGAAAGCGATGATTGCAAAATCCGAGGGGGGAATGACTGAGGAGGAAAGGATGTCAAGAGAAGAAGAACTACGGAAACTTAAAGAAGGCGGCCTTTCAAGGGGAATTAATATTGGACTTCAAGATATATTCTTTGACTATGATAGAGCTGATATTAAACCAGATGCAAGGCCAGTCCTAAGGGAAAATTCTGAAATCATACAGAACAATCCTGGTGTACTTGTAGTAGTTGAGGGATACTGTGATATACGTGGCACGGAGGAATATAACTTAGCTTTGGGTCAGAGGAGAGCTGACTCTACTAAGGCTTATCTCGTGGGACTTGGCGTTTCACCTTCAAAAACCGAGGCTGTAAGCAAGGGAGAAACTGAGCAGTGGGCTGTGGGGGCAACAGAGGCGGCGTATCAGGAGAACAGAAGAGCTCATTTTGTCCCAACATCACTACCACCACAAGCTTCTTTAGATAATTAAATTGAGACTAAGGTCTGTTTTCTCTTTATTTTTTGTTATGTTGCTTGGATGTGTTGCCACTAATGAGGAGGTAAGGGGGTTATATGCGAGACAAGCTAGACTTGAAGCGAGAACGGAACAGATGTCACAGGATGTTGAAGCACTCAAGACACAGGCCCAAGATTCTAACGGCAAGGAGATTAATGCTCAAATCACTCAGCTTGAAAAACAGATAAAGAGCATGCAACAATCGTATTCGGAACTAAGGGAAAATGTTGATGAGCTTATGAAGAGTGAGACAACCTCTGTTTACCCTCCTCCATCCCGTTCTGTAACACCTCAGGGAAGCGGTACAACTACAACCATAATAGAATCAGAGACCTCTGTGTATAGTGAAGGATATAGCAATCTAAGCCAAGGAAAGTACAAGGATGCAAGAGAGCAATTTGAATTATTTATCAGCAAGTATCCAAACTCCTCTAAGGCTCCTGATGCCCAGTATTGGATTGCTGAAACTTATTATAGAGAGGGGAATTTTGAGGAAGCAATATTAGAATTTCAAGGGTTTATAGAGGCTTATCCACGGGATAGCAAGGTTCCCCTAGCTTACTTAAAACAGGGGCTTTCTCTTATTAACATTGGAAGAAAAGAGGAGGCTAAAATTTTCCTTCAGACTCTTATTGATAAATATCCACAATCTGAAGAGGCAAAGGTAGCACAGGAAAAGTTAAAGGGGCTTGCAGGGAAACGTTAATATGAGTATAATATTGCCAACAATTATCTTAAAGGAGGTGCAGTAGGATGAGAAAGAAAGACGTATTTGCTATTTTGTTACCAGTAGTTATTGTTGCATTGCTTTATCTTATAAGCTGTGCAACACCCCCTCCAACAAAGGAGCTTGCAGATGCTGAGGCAGCAGTTGCAGCGGCTACAAATCAATGCAGCATGTGTAAAGGGGACTGGTGTCAAAACGTGGGAAAGCCGGACGTAGAGTATTGCGGATACCCATGTGGAGATGCTGAGCTAGCAGCCGCCCAAGCTGCGTTGGCTAAAGGGAAGGTTCTTGCTGGTGAGTTCTGTCATGAGCTAGAAGCCCGAAGGATGCTCGTTGATGCAAAGGCAAAGGCGGATGAGGCTAGGTTTAAGTGCCTTGCTAAAAAAGAGGCTCCTCCACCACCACCTATGGTTGAGGAAGAATTTGGGCTAAAGGATATATTCTTTGATTTTAATAAATATGACATTAGGCCTGATGCGGAGCCTGTGCTTCAAGAGAATGCAGATGTCTTGAAGAATAACCCAAATGTCACTATGGTTATTGAGGGATATGCTGATATAAGGGGTACACCGGCATATAACCTTAGGCTTGCGCAAAGAAGAGCTGATGCAGCAAAGGCTTATCTGGTCAGGCAGGGAGTTGGCCCATCGAGAATTACAACTGCAAGCGGTGGTGAAACCACACAGTTTGCCGCTGGGACATCAGAAGATTCTTTTCAGCTAAACAGAAGAGCTCATTTTATTCCCACACAACCATCAGCATCGGCGCCTGGAGCAAGGATTTACTTTAAATTTAACGACGAAAGTAAGCCTGCTCTATAAAGTAGAGAATAGTTTACAAAAATTAAAGAGGAAAGATGCCATTAGGCTTCTTTCCTCTTTAAAATTGAATAGATTTAATTAGTATCAATCTAGGTATGACCTTGTCAGGTATCCTTATATTCTAATTTACCTATACTAAAATCTTATAACCAACCTAGAATATATGGAGTTAAAACTTAATAATTCGAAAAGATTATATAAGATCGCAGAACGTCTTATGCCCGGTGGAGTAAATAGTCCTGTTCGCTCCTTCAAGGCTGTTGACGGTACGCCGGTTTTTATATCAAGTGCGAAAGGACCCTGGATATATGATGAAGATGGAAACAAATACATAGATTATGTAGCATCGTGGGGTCCGCTTATTCTAGGGCACACTCACAATGATGTTGTAAGGGCAGTAAAAAAGGCTGCAGAAAATGGTACAAGCTACGGCGCTCCTTGTGTAGACGAGATAAATCTTGCAAGCCTTATTGTTAAGTCGTTTCCTTCAATTGATATGTTACGAATGACTAGTTCTGGCACTGAGGCAACTATGAGCGCTGTTCGTCTCTCACGGGCATATACAAAGCGTGATTTTATTATTAAATTTGAGGGATGCTATCACGGACATGCCGATTATCTACTAGTCAAAGCAGGCTCTGGAGCAACTACATTTGGAACCCCTAGCAGCCCTGGTGTTCCTAAGGGATTCACAAATAACACCCTTCTAGCTAGGTACAATGATATTCGTTCTGTAGAAAGGCTTTTTTCTAAATATGAAAATCAAATTGCCTGTGTTTTAATTGAACCCGTTGCCGCAAACATGGGCGTCGTTCCACCGAAGAACGGGTTCCTTGAGGGATTAAGAAAGCTGGCGCAAGATTCTGGAACACTTCTCATATTCGATGAGGTTATAACCGGTTTTAGGTTGGGCTTAGGTGGTGCACAGAAAACCTATAATATAAAGCCAGACCTTACGTGCTTAGGTAAGATAATAGGTGGTGGCTTTCCCGTTGGGGCATATGGTGGGAGAAAGGAAATAATGAACATGATCGCTCCTATTGGGCCAGTGTATCATGCTGGCACACTCTCAGGAAATCCTGTTGCTATGGCGGCAGGGGTTGCAACGATAAATAAACTCAGGGAAAAGGGAACATACAAAAGACTGAATGAATTAACTCAGAGTCTTATAGAAGGTTTGCACAAGATCCTGAAGAAACTTGGTATTAAAGCCCAAATTAACTCTGTAGGCTCCATGTTTACTATATTTTTCACAGATCGCGAAGTGTTTGATTATGAATCCGCTCTTACCTCAGACACAAAAATGTATTCCAGGTTCTTTAAAAACTTATTAAGTGCAGGTATTATGTTTCCGCCTTCTCAGTTTGAAGCAGTTTTTGTTTCACTTGCGCACACTGAGAGGGAAATTGATATTACTCTTAGAGCCGTTTATAAGGCGCTTAAAGAAACAGCGAGTCGCGGTTAGTGAATCGTGTACCGAATCGTTCGACTGAGGCTTCGGCCTAGGCTAGGCGCCCATAACGAGGTCACGAACCACCAGTCATTAGCCACGATTCATATGGAGGAGAGCTCAGGTTAAGGAAGAAAAAAATCTTGGGTGGCTAAGATACTTTGCTATTGGTACTGAATTAGCATTCTCGGTTGTTGCAGGGCTTATCGCGGGTCATTATGTTGATAAATGGATTGGGACAAAAACACCTTGGTTTACGTTCATAGGTCTTATAGCGGGAGTAGTAACCGGGTTCAGCTTACTTATAAGGATGACAAAAAGAAAACATGACAACAGAAATAATGAAGATAACAAGACCAATAACGTTTAGTAGAGTTGAAAAGCATGGATTAATCGTTACTGGAATACTTGTAGCAATAAATGCTCTTGTTGGCTCGCGTGAGCTTGCTCTAGGAGCTGGGGTAGGGGGTGGGTTGGTACTTGTGAATTTTTTAGCAATTCGCTTAGTAGTAGGCGCTCTTATTGGAGGCGCTCATTCTAAGGGTTTTAGTGTGTTTGTTCTTATGATTAAAATGGCTGTTCTTATTGGTTTGGTAATTTCTCTTTTTTTATTAACAAAGATAAACATCTATGGGTTTCTAATTGGAATGGTAGGTGTAGTAATAGTTATTATTGGAGAAGCTCTTAGAGGAAAGAAAGATGGAGCACTTTAGTTGGTTTACATTATTTGGGTTAGGCAAATATGATCCCATATTGGGAGCTATTTTAGTGGTTCTCTTTTTAATCTTTGCTGGTTATAAAATAAAGAAGAATCTCTCAAAAGAGAATTCTATACTTCCTGAGGAGAAATTTACACTAAGAACGATTTTTGAAATTCTTACAATTGATTTTCTGCTAGATCTCATTACAAGTATGATGGGTTCTCGTGAAAAGGCAAAGAGGTATTTTCCTCTACTAGGAACGAGCTTCATGTTCATTCTCATTTCAAATCTACTCGGTTTAATTCCCGGATTTCTTTCACCTACTGGGAATTTTAATACTACAGTAGCCTGCGCACTTGTAATATTTGTTATGTATAACTTCTATGGATTTAAGGAAAATGGGGCCGCTTACTTAAAACACTTTGCTGGACCCATAATCTACATCGCACCGCTAATGATTGTGATTGAAATTATAAGCCATCTTGTCCGTCCCTTATCTCTCTCTTTGAGGCTTTTCTGGAATATGACAGGAGACCATCTGGTTCTTGGAATTTTTACTAACCTTACTCACTTTGTAGTCCCTGCGCTTTTTATCGCCCTTGGTATTTTTATCTCATTTCTACAGGCGTTTATTTTTACTGTTCTTTCGGCAATATATATTTCACTTTCAACAGCACATGAACATTAAAAGGGATAATTAATTTTAATCAAAACTTTAATAACAAAGACTAAACAAGGGGGTGAAAAAATGAAACGGTTTCTCTTTTCGGTTGGTATGATCGGATTTGCTATTCTGGGAGCTTTCGTTCCTGAGGTGTTAGCACAAGAGGAGGCTCCGGTTAAAGAGCTAGGGGATTTAGTAAAATTTGGTCTCGCCATTGGAAGCGGTTTGGGAATTGGAATAGCGGCCGGTATTGCAGGTTTGGGTCAGGGACGCGCTACAGCGGCTGCACTAAGCGGAATTGCAAGAAATCCAGGGGCTGCGGTAAGGATTCAAACCCCGATGATCATCGGTCTTGCTCTTATAGAGTCTCTGGTAATCTATGCCCTCGCTATCACGTTTTTGCTTCAGGCAAAGATTTAATTAAACAAACAAGTAGGGGCAATCCTTGTGAATGCCCCCGAAGAATTCATCGGGGGCGAACACGAGATTTCCCCCTACTTTTCTAGGTTTTTTATAGACTTTCCTCAAAAACTATAATATCATTTCCATTAAAGTGAGAAAGATCATTAAGTATCTAGTATTTTTACCAATCTTCGTGTTAGGCTGCTCAGCCACAGGCTCTATTGAGAAAAAGCAAAAACTACTTCAGGAAACAGCTTCAACCTACTATAACCTATTTATGTGGAAGTCATACGAAAAGGCCTCTCTTTTTATAGATGAGGATAAAAAGGGTAACTTTGAGAGATTTCTCTTTGATTCTAAAGATGATCTTAACATAACAAATTACGAAATAAGAGAAGTGACTTTTAACTCAGTTGAGAATAAGGGTTTAGTTAGGGTTCTTATAAGTTATTATAAATACCCATCGGTTTCTGAGAAAACCATACTACTTCAGGACCCCTGGATTTTAAGAGGAAAAGGGTGGTATCTCTACTCGGATTTCAACGAGGAGATATATAAGTAGCGTAATACCTTTAAATTTTAATAAGGTTGTTTATTAGTATTAATGGTACTTGGCTCTGTGCTACCGTGAAGTCTGGAGTCTTTCTGGGGTTGTGGCAACGAGCAAGGCTGGTTGTTAAAATTCGTCGGGATTCAATTTATCAAGAGCAGAAACCCTATTTTAAAAATGTGTTTGCAGCATCTTTATATGGGTGCAGTAATTAAAGAAACGCTCTCTTAAATCGGAAACCTTTCGAGCACGAACTTCTTTGCTTCTTCTTTATCTTTCACATTTCCCTCAAGCTGAGCCTCTTCTAGGGATTCAAGAATCTCTGAGAAAATGGGTCCGGGGGTATATCCCATTTCAATAAGGTCGTAGCCAGTTAAAATAGGCTTTGGTTTTATCTCTTCTTCTTTAAACTCTTCGAGCTTTTTCTTTACAAAATCGTAGGCCTCGGTGGAACCATGACTTGCAAGACAGTCTGCTAGATGAAGTGTAAGATGGTCTTCAAAATAGGGCATACCAAGAAAACGCTTTAGTGTACTTTCTTTCATATTGAAAACGTCTTTGAATCTTAAGTGTTCGCTAACTAGAGCCTCTATTCTTTCTATATCTTTATTTGAAAACCTGAGCCTTTTACATATCTTTTCAGCCATTTCTGCTCCAATAATATCATGGGCATTAAACCTAATTCTGTCTTCGAAGGTAATTGTAACGGGTTTTCCAACATCGTGGAGAAGAGCTCCTACGGAGAGTTCAAGGGATGGGTCCCCTTCCGTAATTTCAAAGACTTTGTCAAGAATAAGACAGGAATGAGTAAAAACATCGCCTTCGGGATGAAATTCGGGAGGCTGAGGCACTCCATACATTTTGTCAACCTCGGGAAGTATATGGGATAAAAGTCCAGTTTGTCTTAAAAGCTCAAGACCGAAACCGGGATTTTTCTGAGTGATAATTTTTACAATTTCTTCTCTTACTCTCTCAGTGCTTACATCGGAAATTCTATACGCAAGCTTTCTTATCGCATGAAGAGTTTCCTCTTCTATTTCGTAGTTAAACCTTGCTCCGAACCGTATGGCTCTTATCATTCGGAGTTTATCTTCATTAAATCTCTCATATGGATTTCCGATCGTTCTTATAATCCCATTTTTTATATCTTCAATGCCACTGACATAATCAATTACCTCTTCCGTTATAGGATCATAGAGCATACCGTTTATAGTAAAATCCCTTCTTGTTACATCGTCGCGTTCAGAAGAGGTGTAGATTACCCTATCTGGATGCCTTCCATCTGAGTAGCTTTCATCCTGTCTGAATGTTGCTACCTCAAATTTGTATTCACCTTCAAGGATTAAAATAACGCCGAAGCTTGCTCCTATAGGTACTGTGTTTGAAAAAATGCGCATAATCTCTTCTGGGCTAGCGCTCGTGGTAATATCGTATTCCTTAGGTGGACTCCCCATCACAGTATCTCTAACACATCCGCCTACAAGGAATGCCTTGTGGCCTGATGCTCTTAGACGCTCGACCATCATGCGAGCAGTGTTGAATAATTCGCTACGAAATGGTTTAAGTTTAAAACTACCGTTCATTGTGTTATTTTCAGTACTTATTGTATACTACGATTTGTTTTGACTAAAGCAGCTTAGTTAAAATATGTAGAGTTAAAGATGAATAACGAAAAAACCATACCCGAGATGATCACAAACCGTATCAAGAGATACGGAGGAAAGATTCTTTTTCAACACAAAGTTGGTTGGAGCTGGAAACAGATAACATGGCTCGACTTTGAAAAAACAATAAAGGATATTGCTTCATTTCTTCTGGGTTTAGGCTTTGCACCAGGTACCGCCGCTATAATTGTCTCGGGAAGTCGAACGGAGTCCCTTTTTGCTGAATTTGGTATTTATCTTCTTGGCGGAATTACAATACCCATTGATGATAATGATGATCTAGAAAAAATAATAAAGATTGCAAGAGATTCAAAAAGTAGATTCATGTTTGTAGCAAAGGAATCTACTTTGAAGGAACTCAGCAATAAGATCCACGAGGTTCCTTCTTTACATAAAATAGTAACTTTTACTGATACTGGTATCGGAGAGGACGAAAGAGTCATTCCATTTAAGGGTCTTCTTAAATTCGGTTCAATGAAAAGAAAGATGCTCGAAGATGAGTTGGCTAGAAAAGCCGAAGGTGTTTTGCCAGATTCAACGGCTGCTGTTTTTTACAACTTTGATTCAGATTTAAAGAAAGAACGAAAAGAAATAACACATAAAGACTTAATCAAAGCTCTCAAGGGCGCGTCGGAGAAGCTTTTATCCATTACAGAACAGGATCAAGCCTTTTCTCATCTGCCTTATGTCAGCCCATATGAAAGGTTTGTGAATTACCTTGGTATCTACATGGGAAACCGAATTTCTATTGCAGAAACCAGGGATAATTTTTTTGATGATATTCTTGAAGTAAAGCCTACTGTTATTTATGAAACACAAAAGGGAATCGAAAACTTATGCTCAAAAGCCTTATCCAATCCGGGAAGGGTCTCAATAAGCCAGAAACTAAGAAACGCTATTGGTGGTAGAGCTAAACATATTCTCATAGATTCTTTGCCTAGAAGAGAAATAATAAATCTTCTTTCTAGCTCTGGTGTGTCTTTAACCGAAGTGCCCGAACTAGCCGAGCTTTGATTTTCCTAATAGTTTCTACAAAGGATATTGTGGTTACATAATTTTTTTTGCGTAAGGCTTTTCGATTTTTTTAACATGCTGGACCGAAAGGCTGCAGTGCAGACTTTCTCAGAGGAAAAAGGCGACACCCCACAGGTAATTATCTTTGCATAAAACACAATTAACGATCCCATGTATACAAAACCTTTAAAAATAATATAATATATGATAGTATACTATAAGGTAATATATAGGAGCTTATTAATGCCAAAAGGTTCAACAAGGATTTCCTTTGTAACACGGGCAGGCAAACGCAAACGCCTGGGTCATATAGCTGAAGCCTTCGGGAAAAATCTGAGCGCCGTTATCAATGAGGCGCTTGACCAATACATCGAGCTTCACGAATGGCAATTGGCCCATATTCGGAAAGGGGTGAAAGCCGCCCGCAGTGGAGATTTCGCCGCGGAAGCAGAGGTAAAGGCTTTTTTTGATAAATATGGCCGGCCCTCATGAAACTGAGATGGACACGCATTGCCCTGCAGGACTTGCGTCACTTGCATGAGTATATCTCAGAGGACAATCCTTTAGCAGCAAGCCGCATGGTTGTGCGCATTCAGGATGCGACGCAACGTTTAAAAAAGCATCCTCAAATGGGAAGGCCGGGGCCGGTGCAAGGAACACGTGAACTCGTTATAGCAGGATCACCCTACATTGTGGTTTACATTTTGGGTGATTCTGAAATCCAGATTGTGGCCGTTATTCATAGTGGCGTGCGTTGGCCCGACACTTTCCGTTCGGAAGACATCTGAAACATAATTGCCGATTCTGGGTAAGAACAAGCTTTCTTCTAATGGTTCGCCCACTGTGTGATAACAGACGGTATGGAAAATAAGATTTGAAAACTTATGATTTCAGTTTATCCTTTCCGTTACTATTTATAGCTAGAATTAACGAGTCCTACGGTGAGCGTCTCGGACGAAATCAAAAGGCGCCGGCACGAAGATATTTCATTTGATCCAGAACACCCGACTGTTAAAGCCTGCGCAAAAGTGAGCGAGGAGCTTGAGAAAGGTGCGCGTAGCCAGATTGCTCTTACAGTTCTGAAGCGAATCCAGTGACTGATGCTCTCGCCGCCGAAGCAGTGATTAACTATCAGAGTAAAGGCAACCATGAAGTGGTAAAGCCGGTGTGGACAAATGAAAAGCTCTATATCAACAAAGAAAGCTGCTTTGAACCTGTACCACAAAATATCTGGCAATTCACGGTTGGTGGCTATCAGGTACTGGAAAGATACATGAAGTACCGCAAAGGACATGAACTCTCCCTGCCGGAGATCGAAAACATAGAAAAAGTCATCAAGGTTTTAGCCTTCACGACCACGCAAATGGACAAGATTGATCAGATCAGCTTTTCGTAACGAATACTGTGCAGCTCTTTAGAGCAAGAAATCACGGATTCCTTAAAGCAGATAGGAAATACCTTCTTTAATCCAGCCGTAATGGGTATAATTATTTGAGACAGAGGGTTCCCATTGGGTTTTTTTATTCTTGACAAATATGGTTCTCATTGGGTACTATTATAAGTGATAACGATCATTGAAACACAGCAGTTCACAGGTAAGGCCGACAAGATTATGAGTGCGGCTGAGAAAGATGAGCTGTTTGATTTCATTGCCAGAAACCCGAAGGAAGGTGACGTTATTTCCGGCACCGGCGGCGTTAGAAAGCTGCGGTTTGCCATACAGGGAAAAGGCAAAAGGGGTGGGGTCAGGGTTATTTATTATTACTATGATGACCGGAACCCAGTGCTGCTTTTCACTGTGTTTGGAAAAAACGAAAAATCGGATTTAACGAAGAAAGAGAAAAATATCCTGTATGGAATTGTTCAGGACATTAAGAAGGAGATGAAATCATGAGCAAGGCAGGAAAAGAAATTATTACAGGTGCGCAGCAGGCTCTGGCTTATCTCAAAGGAGATAAAACCAAAGGGCGCGCCTACAAGGTACGCACCAGAGATATAGATGTCAAAGCAATTCGTAAAGGACTTCACATGACGCAGGAAGTTTTTTCCGAGACTTTTGCCATCCCTGTATCCACATTAAAAAAATGGGAAACCAATAACCGTGTGCCCGAAGGCCCGACCAAGGCTTATCTGACGGTCATTGAGAAAAACCCGCATGCGGTAAAAAAAGCCCTGCACAGCGCTGTGTGATAACAGACGTTATGGAAATTCACACATACAGGTAAAATAAATAATTCTATTTGTAGTTAGATACACGGACGTATGGATATTCATAATCATGGACAATATT
>Ga0209618_1000096_pt1 | contig 18122 bp, 21 predicted proteins | sample Rifsed13ft3_FD_184007 | JGI IMG/M metagenome (GOLD analysis project Ga0209618, IMG submission 184007) | Soil microbial communities from Rifle, Colorado, USA - sediment 13ft 3 (SPAdes) (version 2) | ecosystem: Environmental > Terrestrial > Deep subsurface > Rock core/Sediment | place: Rifle... | reverse complement strand
GGCTGGGGCGCGGCGCCGCGCCCGACATTCGTCGATCGCCTGATCCACGTCGGCTACGACTGGATCCGCCACTCCGGCACGGCGGCCAAGGACCGGTAGCCATCAGGAGGCGCCCACCATGGATCCCACGACGCTCTGGATCGTGACCCTCGGGATCGCCCTCGTAGTGGTCCTCGTCGTGGCCGCGCTGCTCATCTGGATCGCCCGTGCCGCGGAGCGGATCGACGCGCACGCCCAGGCCGTGTGGGGCGCCGGAACGGCGATCGCCACAAACACGGTCCAGATCTGGCAGCTCCAGAAGACGAACGAGACCGCGACCGAGATCCTGCGCACCGCCCAGGACATCGCCACCGTCGCGATGTCCATGGACGACCGGCTCGCCCGGCTGCCCGAGGCGCTGGGTCGGGGGGGCACAGGATGATCGAGCTGTTGACGGCGCTGAGCGTCGGTTATGCCGCGGTCCTGGTCATCGTCGTCGCGGTCAGTCTGATCGTCATCGGGCGGGCGCTCTGGAGCGTCGCCGGGAGCCTTGGCCGGATCGCCGACGGCCTCCTGGTCGTGGAACGCCAGACGGCGCCGCTGTCGGATCACGTGACGGCTCTCAACGACGGACTGGGTCAGGTTGCCGCGGCCCTCGCCGAGACCGCCGAGCATCTCGACGTCGCCGACGACGAGCTGGCTGGCGCCATGGGCGAGCGGCGCTTCAGCGCGCGCGAAGTCGCGTAGGAGATCGAATTGGACGTCGCGATCGTCATTGCCTGGTGGATCGCCCTCCTCGGGGCCCTCGTGCTGACGGCGATCGCCGTCCTCGAGATCGTCCGGGTCGTGCATCACGCCCGCGAGATCGATCGACTCGCCAAGGTGGCCCTTCCGGCCGCCGTGGGGATCGTCGAGAACACCGCGATCATCGCGGCGCTCGAGGGGGTCGTGCCGGTCGTCGGACGGCTCGCCGCCGGCGCCGGAGCGCTCGCCGCGACGAGCGCCTCGATCGCCCGGAGAGTCGCGGCCGTGAGGCGCGCACTGGCTGGAGGACGCGCTTGATGGAGCTCCTGCTGACCATCCTGTCCGGCCTCGCCCTGTGGCTCTTCCTGGGCGTCCTCGTCCTGATGCTCGATCGCATCCGGCGGTCGTTGAGCGGGATCAATGCGACCATCGCCAAGGTCGCGATGGGCGTCCGCGCCATCGAGGCGGAGACGGCGATCCTGAAGACGGAGCTGCCTACGACCGCGAAGGCGCTGACCCAGATCACCGAGGGAGCCGAGGCCGTGGCCGGCGTTCTCGCCTCGGCGGACCAAAGACTCGCCGCGCTGGTGCCGCAGGAGGCCTGAACGATGTGCTTCAAGAACCTGCCGGTCGTCTTCGACGAGGCGGGCAAGGCCCATCTCCGGGAGGGGGCAGCCGACCCGTACGTGTACTCCGCCAGCACCGAGACCGCCGACCGCCAGGCCCGGATGGAGGCGCTCCTGGCACGCAACGGTCACATCAAGGAGATCAGCATCGACCCGGTGACGCGCGTGGCGGGCGCGCTCGCCTTCCACGCCGTCGTCGACCTCGAGAACCGGACCGTCCATGACGCCCACTCGATGGCGACCCTGTTCCGGGGCTACGAGGTCATCCTCAAGGGCCGCGACCCGCGCGACGCGATCTTCATCTCCAGCCGCGCCTGCGGCGTGTGCGGCGGCGTCCACTCGAACTGTGCCGCCGAGGCGATCGAGATGGCGTTCGGGGTCGCCCCGCCGCCGATGGGCACGATCGTCCGGAACCTCGGCCAGGCGGCCGAGTTCCTGTACGACCACCCGCTCCACCTGTTCCTGCTGGCCGGGCCGGACTACTCCGAGCCGGTCGTCAAGGCGACCAACCCGGAGCTGTGGACGGCGGCGGAGACGGCACCGACCCTTCATGGTGCTGTCCACGGCTTCCGCACGGTCGCCGAGATCATGACCGCGCTCACCCCGCTGTCGGGTGCGCTCTATCTCGAAGCGTTCGAGGTCACCCGGCGCGCCCGCGAGATGTGCGTCCTCGTGTGGGGCAAGTACCCGCACCCACAGACGATCGTCCCCGGCGGGATCAGCACGACGATCACCACCCAGACACTCAACGAGTACCAGATCCGCCTGTTCGAGCTGCTCGACCACTCGAAGCGGATGGCGTTGATCTGGGACGACATCTCGGAGTTCCTGTACGCGGCGAATCCCGGCTTCCACCGCATCGGCAGCCGACCGAAGAGCTTCATCGACCTCGGGATCTGGGAGCACCATGAGGCTTACGACGCGACCTACGCCAACGCCGACAAGTGGGGTGAGGCGCGCTGGGCGACGCCGGGCGCGATGGTCGCGGGCGAGCTCCGGACGACCGATCTGCAGCGGATCAATCTAGGCCTCGAGGAATTCGTCGAGCACTCCTACTACGAGCCGTGGGCGAATGGGACGCCCGCCTTTCCGACCGACCCGCTCGGCAACCCGCTCAGCCCGCACCACCCCTGGAACAAGCAGACCCTGCCGGCGCCGACCGGCCGGAGCTGGAAGGAGAAGTACACCTGGGCGACGTCGCCGCGCTGGGATCGCGAGGTCCTCGAGGCCGGCGCCTACGCGCGGATGTGGATCACCGCCGTCGCCCGCAAGATGCCCGCCAACCCGTTCATCGAGCCTACCGGCACGAGCATGCGGATGACGCTCCCGAAGGGCGCGCTCCCGGAGATGACCCTCGAATGGAAGGTGCCCGAGGAGAACAACGCGGTCGAGCGCAACCGGGCCCGGGCGTTCGCCCAGGCGTACTCGGCCCTCGTCTGCCTGAACAACCTCCTCGCCGGCTACGACCTCATCAAGAAGGGCGAGACGAGGGTCTCGGCCGACTTCGTCGTCCCGCGCGACCGGCGGATCGGTGTCGGGTTCTGGGGCGCCGGGCGGGGCTACCTGGCCCATCACCTCGTGCTCGACGGCGGCCTCATCGAGAACTACCAGATCAACACGCCCTCGACGACCAACGCGTCGCCGCCGGATCCGTTCGGTAAGCCCGGCCCGTACGAGGAGGCGGTGATGAACACGCCGATCCTCGAGCGGTTCGACAGCCCGGACGACTTCAAGGCCATCGACATCCTGCGCACGATCCGCAGCTTCGACCCGTGCATGCCCTGCACGACCCACGTCTATGCGGGGGCGAAGACGATCGTCCAGGAGGTCACGACCTGCGCCTGCGAACTGGACGACTAGATGGGCCTGGGCAGCGTCGCAGCCCCGTCAGCCGACGCCGTCCCGGGCGCGGCGGTTCGTGGGCGGCGCGTGCTGGTGGGCGGGGTCGGCTACACGAACCTGCGTGACCTGTCGGCTGGACCGCTCCTCGTGGAGCGCCTGGCATGCCTCGACTGGCCGGCCGGCGTCGACGTCGAAGACCTGAGCGCGGGTGCCGTCCACGTCCTCCATGCCCTGCAGGCCGCCGAGCCCTACGACGCCATGATCCTCGTCGCGGGCGTCCGTCGGGGCGACGCTCCGGGGACCGTCCGGTGCGCGCCGTACCGCCCATCGCGCCGGTCCGACGACGAGATCCAGGGATGGGTCGCCGAGGCGGTCACCGGCCTGATCAGCCTCGACGCCCTCCTCGCGATCCTCGGCCGATTCGAGGCCCTCCCTCCACGCGTGACCGTCATCGAGGTCGAGCCCCGCGACGAGGACTGGGGACCGGTCGTCAGCGAGCCGGTCCAGGTCGCCCTCGCCGCCGTCGAGACGCTCGTGCGGCGCGAGGTCGAGAAGTGGCTGGCATGATCGCGGGGCGCAACGGTCGGGCCGAGGCGGTACCGGCGGGCTCCGGAGCGGAGGCGCTCAACGAGCTCTTCTGGCGCTCCGAGATCCTCCAGGCGCTCTACTGGATGCGCGGGGAGGGGATCGCCGCCGATGTCGACGCGAGCCAGCTGGCCCGCTTCCTCGCCGCGGAGCCGGCCATGGTCGCCGTCCAGCTCGAGCGGTTGGCTGCGGGTGGCTTCGTCGTCGCCGCCGACCGGTCGCCACGCCGGTTCCTCCTCACGGAGCGCGGCTCGGAGGAGGGTGCCCGCAGCTTCGACGACGAGTTCGCGTCGATGACCCGTGCGGGGCACGGCGAATGCGGCCCCGGCTGCTGGTGCCAGGATCCGCGGCACCACGCGGACGCGTGCCCGAACCGGCCGGAGGCGGCTCGTGGCGCGTAGGGCGGAGGCGGTCGCGGATCTCGCGCCGGCCGCTCCGCTCGCGGCCGATGCGCTTCCGGCCGCCGTCGCCGATGCCGTCGAGCGCCTGACCGAGCTCGTCGCAACCGTCGAGTCCGATGCCGACGAGCGCGTCCAGGGACTGCTCGTGGACCTCCTTCGCGCCGTCGACATCGTTCACCGTGCGGGCCTGCGGCGACTTGACGCCGTTCTCCGCGAGGCCGACCTTCGCGAGCGCGTCTTGATCAATCCGGAGGTCCGCCTCCTGTTCGATCTGTACGACCTGGGCGACGACGGCGACAGGCTGCGGGCGGAGGCGGTTCTCGAGGCGGCCCGACCGTACATTGAGTCGCACGGGGGACAGCTGGCCGTACTCGACGCGGTGGGCGGCGTCGTGACGGTGCGGCTGGCCGGCGCTTGCGCGGGGTGCGTCGGCTCGACGGCCACCCTCCGTCACGTCATCGAGCAGGCCCTCCGCGACGGCCTGCCCGATTTCGAGCGGATGGAGGTGGAGATCGTGCCCGAACGCCCCGGCCACGTCCATGTCCGCAGCCCGTCCGCGCAGCCCGCCAGCCCGACAGGGCTCATCCAGATCGACAACCTCAGGCGGCCTGAGCGTCCGACCCTCGATTGGCGGTCGGTCATGCCGGTCGCCGAGATCCTGCCCGGAACGGTCCGCGGTGTCGCGGTCGAGGGGCTGGGCGTCCTCGTGGTCGGCCTCGACGGGGACTTCTACGCCTATCGGGACGTCTGTCCGGGTACCCAGCTGCCGCTCGCATCGGGAGCGCGGCTCGAAGGCTCGACGCTCATCTGCCCGTGGCATGGCTGCCGCTTCGACATCCGCGGCGGACGCCGGCTCGACGCGGAGGGCTCCGGTCTCGGTGTCATGCCCATTGCCGTCGTGGGCGCGGAGATCCGGATCGGGGTACTCCGGGGCGGCAGGTCATGACGGGGCGCATCCTGGTGGCCTGCGTCGGCAATGTTCTCCGAGGCGATGACGGGTTCGGCGTCCGGGTCGCGGAGGTGCTAGACCGCGACCCCCTGCCCGGAGGCGTGGACCTGATCGAGACCGGGATCGGTGGGATGAGTGTCGTCCACCAGCTGATCGATCGCTATGACGCGCTCATCGTCGTCGATGCGGTCGATCGGGGCGAGGCACCCGGCACGGTCTGGGTCCTCGAGCCGGAGATCCCGGAGCCGTCCGAGATGGATCCGGACGCGTGGCGGGCGCTCTTCTCCAACCTCCATCTCGCCGAGCCGTACCGGATCCTGCTCCTCGCCCGGTCGCTGGGCGTGCTGCCGGGGACCGTCCGCCTCGTCGGCTGCCAGCCGCTCGACGCGGAGACGCACGGGGAGGGACTGAGCGAACCGGTCGCTCGCGCCGTGGCCATCGCGGCGCGACAGGTCCGCCGGTTGGCCGAGCAGGCTCTCGCCGTTGCGACCGCGCCGGCAGGCGCCACCCCGGTCGCCGGGTAGCGGCGATGTGCCAGGCGATCCCGCGCCGCGTCCTGCGGGTCGAGGGGACCCGTGTCCAGGTCGACTACGACGGCCGGCCGACGTGGGTCGATGCGACGGGCCTCGACGATCTTGCGGTCGGCGAGCACGTCGTCGTCTACGCGAGCCAGGCGCTGGAGCGGATGGACCCGGAGGACGTCGAGATGGTCCTGGGCTTCTACGCCGGGCTCGAGGCGATGCTCGAGGAGGCGAGCCGATGACGGTCTCGCCGAGGTCCTCGGAGACCGCTCCCGCCGGGATCGCTCTCGAGCCCCCGGCAGCGCCGCTCGCCGGCACGCTCCGGTTCATCCGCTATGCGTTCATGCCGAACCGGCTTCGCTACTGCGGCGCGGACGTCAACCGGACGCTCTTCGATCATGCTGTCGAGCGGGTCGACGACGGCGGGCTCGCCCCGCTCCTGCGGTCGTTCACCGGCGCCCTCCCGTACCTCCAGCTCATCGCCGGGGCGAACGGGATCCGCGACCCGTTCGACGTCCGGGTCGTCGAGGCCTACTGGCTCGGCAGCCCGCTCCTCGAGCGGGTCGAGGTCAGCGAGCTGTACGACTCGCTCCGCGAGCGTTTCGGGCGCCAGCTTCAGGGCCGGAGCCGGGAGCTCGTCCTCGGCAAGGCGCCCGCGGGCGCCCGGGCCCACCACAGCTTCCATGTTCTCGATGTTCACAGCCGGGTCGGCGAGCTCGAGCACAGCCTCGCGACGATGGACGGCTGTCGTGTGAGCTGGGGTCGGGTCGTTCGGGCCGACGGGGGCGAGCTTGTCGCCAAGCGCTCTCCGCTCGTGCTCCGCGACGGACGCCTCGCCCTCGACCCGCCGCGCGAGGAGCGGATCGCCCGCCAGGTGGACGGCCGCGGCTTCGCCGACGACGCGCGGCCGGGCGACTGGGTCTCGATCCACTGGGGTTGGGTCTGCGAGGTGATCACGGACGCGCAGCGATCTGCCCTCGAGCGGTGGTCGCGCCACCACCTCGCGATCGCGAACGAGACGATCTGATGGACACCGAGGCGGCCGGGCCACGTGAGCGATGTTGACATCGACACGGTAGTGCCACCAGCGCACACGGACACGACAGCACGCGGAGACACGGAGAGAAAGGAGTCTGCAATGGTTTCACGGTCGAGCCTCGCGGCGCGCTTCGAGGCGCTGCCACAGACGGTCTCCTGGGGTGTCGGCCTCGCCTTCGCCACGGCCGTGATCAGCGGTCTCGCCATCTACCTGAACAGCTTCGCCGTGAAGCAGGTGCCCGACCCCGCGGTCTTCACGACGCTGAAGAACGCGGTGGCGGCCGGGCTCCTCGTCGGCCTCGCGGCGAGGGCTGGCGGTGGGACAGCGGCCCGGGCGCTCCGGCCACGCCAGTGGGGCGGCCTCCTCATCCTCGGCGTCATCGGCGGCAGCATCCCCTTCCTGCTGTTTTTCACGGGTCTCGCCCAGGCGAGCGCGCCCTCCGCCGCGTTCATCCACAAGACGCTGTTCATCTGGGTCGCCCTCCTCGCCATCCCGTTCCTCGGCGAGCGGCTCGGTTGGCCGCAGATCGCCGCGTTCGCGGTCCTCCTCGTCGGCCAGGCGATCATCGTGCCGCCGACCGGGATCGTCTGGGGCACCGGCGAGACGATGATCGCGGCGGCGACGCTGCTCTGGTCGATCGAGGTCGTCATCGCCAAGCGGCTCCTGTCGGGTGGCGTTCCACCGAGCGTCGCCGGCGCCGCGCGGCTCGGCTTCGGGCTCATCGTCCTGTTCGGTTTCCTGGCGGCAACCGGCAAGCTCGGTGCGATCGGGACCCTCGGCCTGACCGGCTGGGCCTGGGTCCTGCTGACAGGCGGACTCCTGTTCGGCTACGTCGCGACCTGGTACGCGGCGCTCCAGCGCGCGCCTGCCAACATCGTGACGAGCGTCCTCGTGGTCGGGGCGGTGATCACGGCCGCGTTCGCCGCGATCTCCAAGGGCGCCCTACCGGACGGCGGGCCGCTCGGCGGCTATCTGCTCATCGTGGTCGGTGTGGCGGTCATCGCGTGGATGGCCCGCCGGGTCCGGGAGGTGGCGGCCCAGACGGCATGACCGGTCCGGTCGGATCGAGGCTGTCAACCAGTCGGCGATACGTCGGGCGCTCGCCGTAGGCCCAGTTGGTCGCGCCGTCCCCGCCTGCACGGGCCACACGACGCTGCAGTTCCGCGGCGAGTTGGCGAGCATCGCCGCCCCGGGGACCGTTCTCCGTCATCCGCGTAGCGTCTCGAAGCCGGCCAGCCCGAGGGCCCCGGCGGCCGTGAGCAGGGCGCTCCAGAACACGATGCCGACGCTCACCCAGAGCAGGAGGCGTCGCACGGGCGCGCCCAGGAGGAGGCCCAGGGCGGTCCCCAGCGGTGCCCCGACGAGCAGTGGTGCGAGCAGGCCCAACCCCACGACCCCGTAGCGGTCCCAGATTGCGGCGGATCGTCCCGTGGCCCTGGCCGTCGCGCAGGACTCCATGGCGAGCGACGAGCCAGGCCCTCGCCCGGTCCCCGAGCAGGGCGACCACCAGTCCGCTCGTGATGGCGCCCAGGGCCGATGCGATGCCCGTGGCGATGGGATGGAGACCGAGCGCGAGGCCGGCCGGGATGGCGGCCCAGAGCTCGACGGCCCCGAGCCCGAACACGGTCACAACCTTGGGGAGGATGTCCATGGCACTGAGTATCGTCCTAAGCGGCTCCGGGTCGGATGTGGCGAGCCCGGGTTGGACGTGCCGCGTCCGCCGCATGCAGCTTCGCTACGCCAGCACCTTCCTGGCGGGGTGGATAACCGGGACGTAGTCTGATGCCCGGGTGCTCCGTCGCGTCAGTCGGACGAGGTTGCTGACCACGCGCACGGTCATCGTGGCCTCCTCCCGTTCGAGGGCGTCTCGGAACTCTCGAGAATTACGGTCTCGGGTCAGCCAACCAGCGGTTCAAAGAGGGCGCTGAGATGCCTGCGTATCGAGCCGCGTCGGCGCGGGTGCTCCGGCTCGGATGGCCTCCATGAAGAGGGTCCGGACCTCGGGGTCAAGCGGGCTGGGTCACGTGACAGCATGCGGCGGATGGAGGCGATACGACTTGACGGCGCAGCCGATGCTTGGGGCATGACTTCGATCCGCCGCGCCGCCCTGCGGCGCACCCTCGCCATCCTGTTCGCCGGCGCACTGCTGACTCCGACCGCCGCGAGCGGAGCCGTCGTCCCCGCCAACATCCACCTCGGGCTGACGTCCGTCGTCACCGGCTTGTCGGAGCCGTTGCTGGTCACCCACGCGGGCGACGGCTCGGGTCGCCTGTTCGTCGTCGAGAAGACCGGCAAGGTCCGGATCGTCAAGGACGGGAGCCTGGTGGCTGCACCGTTCGTCAACCTCAGCTCCTCGGTCTCGACCGGCAGCGAGCAGGGCCTCCTCGGGCTCGCCTTCCATCCGAGCTACAAGACCAACGGCAAGCTCTACCTGAGCTACACGGATGTCAACGGTAACAGCGTCGTGCGCGAGTATCGCGTGATGGCCTCGAACCCCGACCGAGTCGATGGCGGAAGCGGCCGGACGCTCCTGCGCGTCCGTCAGCCATACGCGAATCACAACGGCGGCCATATCGCGTTCGGTCCCGACGGCTACCTGTACATCGGACTCGGCGACGGCGGCAGTGCCGGCGATCCGGGCGATCGGGCGCAGAGCAAGAACGTCATGCTCGGCAAGCTCCTGCGCATCGACGTCGACAAGCGGACCGGCTCGCTGCCGTACGGGATCCCTCCGACCAACCCCTTCGTCGGGCGCAGTGGCATCGACCAGATCTGGGCCTACGGCCTGCGCAACCCGTGGCGCTTCTCGTTCGACCGGGTCACAGGCGATCTGTGGATCGGGGACGTGGGGCAGAACGCCTGGGAGGAGGTCGACCGAGCCCTCGCTGTCCGTGGTCGGAACGCCGGCCGTGGCCTGAACTTCGGCTGGCGAGTGATGGAGGGCGCGCATTGCTACGCGCCGTCGACCGGCTGCTCTCGAACCGGCAAGACGCTGCCCGTGACCGAGTACGGTCATGCCAGGGGACGCTGCTCGATCACCGGCGGGTACGTCTACCGCGGGTCCGCCTACCGGGACCTCGTCGGCGCGTACCTCTTCGCCGACTACTGTTCGGGCGAGGTCTGGTACATCGACCGTGGTGCCGTTCGCGGCACGACCCCGACCCGGGCGCTCACCACGGACGCGCTCATCACCTCGTTCGGCGAGGACCAGGCGGGCGAGCTGTACCTGACCGACGCCGCCACCGGAACGGTCTATCGCGTCACCGATTCGTGAACGATTGCGACGGAGAGCGATACGGCCTGGCTGCTTACGACTCGGTCGCCGCATTTCCGGTCCGTGGCCCGCACGTTGGCCGCCGGGACCGCGCCGAGCCACTGGCGACACCGACCCGCTCCGGCTGAGCGTCGACCCGTGGGCACCATCGCCAGCGGCCTCGGCTCGGGGACTCGCGGAGGCCGGCCGAGTCCGGCGGCGCTGGGGCCGCCTCGCATCCGAGCGAAGGTCTTGTCGTGAGGAAGGGCACTCGGGCCGCACTCGTCATCTGCGGCACCGTGGCGCTCGCCATGGGCATCATCGGCATATTCCTGCCGGTGCTGCCCACCACCCCGTTTCTGCTGCTGGCGGCCGCCTGCTACGCCCGCGGTTCGGCGCGCCTGCACGACTGGCTCGTCAACAACCGCCTCCTGGGCGAGTACATCAGGGACTATCGCGACCGGCGGGCCATCAAGCTGAACGTCAAGATCTTCGCCATCGCGATGCTGTGGCTCTTCATCGGGATCAGCATCCTTGCCGTTGACCCCGTCTGGCTCAGGTTCCTGCTCGCCGCCATCGCGGTTGCGGTGACGGCGCACATCCTCACGCTGAGGACGATCAGGCCTGGTGGCCCACCGCGGGATGGACACTGAATGTGGCCGGCCTCAGCGCCGTGTCCACCACCGCTCCGCTCGTCGGTTGCCGCTCCTGTCGCTCGCACGATGTTGAGCCTACGCATGCCATCGTATGGGGGAGAGGGCGCCCTAACCTCGGTCTGATCGCCGGCCGGCACCGACCACATCGGCGGTCGGCTCGGATCTCAGCCGTCGCTCCATGATGGCCACCGCCCGCCGCTGGTCGCCCAGCTCCGGGCTCATCCTGGAAGAGAACGGCCGCATGGCGATCCGTCTCGCCCCGCTCGTCCCGCCCGACGCCCCGGCCGATCCATGGAGCGTGCCGGCCGCCGCCCGGGCCGCGTTCAAGTGGGAGCCGGCGCGCACGGCGACGCTTCGTCCGACGGAACTCGCTTCGGCCGTTCTGGCGGCCTTCCGGGGGGCCGTGGGGGCGCTCGCGGAATTGTGATGCCGCCGGCCGGGTAGACTGGCTTGGATGCGCGACATGTTCGATGAGTTCAGGGACGACCTCCGGCGCCGACAGGCCCCGGCGAGCGGCGACCAGCCGGGCGCCCCCGACGACGCGGACGGGCAGGAGGAGCCGCCACCCAGGCCAGCTCGGCGGGGCGGGGGCGGCGCCGGCGGAGGACGTCCCCCGAGCATGCGCCGAGGTGGCCCGAACGACGACGGCGGCGCCAGGGGCGGGCTGCGGCGAGCCGTCCGGCGATTCTGGCTAACATTCCTGCTTCTCGCCGCGCTCTTCATCTTCGGGCTGCTTAGCTTCGGCCTGGACCTGTGGACCGACGCGATCTGGTACTCCAGCGTCGGCTACGAGAGCGTCTTCTGGCCCCGGCTCGGCGCCTCGGTCCTCCTGTTCGCCGGTGGCATCGTCGTGGCCGCGGTCGTCCTGCTCGGCAACCTCTGGCTGGCCGGGCGACTCGCTCCCACGGGCGGTGGCGAGGGTGGCGCCATCCGCGGCTTCTTCGAGCGCATGTCGGAGGCGGCCCGCAATGCCGAGCGCGGGCGCTTCGGTCCGGGCGGCTTCGGTCCGGGTGACCCGTTCGGTCGTGGTCCGGCCGGTCCGCGCCCGGTGGGCCCCACCGTCGCGGAGATCCCGGACCTCACGCCGATGGCGACCCCGATCCTGATCGCCCTCGGCCTTTTCGCGGCCCTGCTGATCGCCGGCGGCATCGCCTCGGACTGGGAGACGATCCTGCTCTGGCGCAACCAGGTGGCCTTCGGGTGGCCGGACCCCGTGTTCGGCCGCGACATCGGCTTCTTCCTGTTCGACCTGCCCTTTCTCCGGCTGGTCCAGGGAGCGCTGAACGGCCTGGTCCTCGGTGCGCTGGCGATCGCGTTCGCCCGCTACCTGGCCTCGGCGGTGCGGGGCGGCGAGGTGTTCACGACACCGGTCCGCGTCCACCTGGCCGTGCTCGGCGGGCTCTACCTGCTCTCGACCGCTGCCGGCTATCAGCTCGACAAGTTCGAGTTCGCCTACACCGCCAACGGTGTCGCCAGCGGCGTGAGCTACACCGACGAGGCCGCCCGCTTCCTCGGCCGCGACGTCCTGACCGTCATCTCGGCGCTCACCGCGGCCTTCCTCGTGGGCGGGGCGTTCACCCGCTGGGTGGTGCCGCTGGTCATGGCCGTCCTGATCTGGTTCAGCGCGTCGCTCGTCCTGGGCACCCTCTACCCGGAGGCGATCCAGCGCTTCACGGTGGATCCCAACCCCTACCAGAAGGAAGAGCGATACATCGGCAACAACATCGCGATGACCCGCCTCGCCTTCGGGCTGGACGGCTGGGAGACCCGCGACTACAAGGGCGACCAGGCCCTGACCGCCGAGAAGATCGCCGACGAGGCGGCCACCTTCGGCAACGCCCGGCTGTGGGACTACCGGCCGCTGGGCGACACGCTCGACCAGCTCCAGACGGTCCGCCAGTACTACGACTTCTTCGATGTGGACACGGACCGCTACGACATCGGCGGCGAGCGCCGCCAGGTGATGCTCTCGGCCCGCGAGCTGGCCCTCGAGAAGAACCCCAACGCGATCGGCTGGCTGAACGAGCGGATCATCTACACCCACGGCATCGGCCTGGCGATGGTCCCGGTGAACGAGGTCGTCAGCAACGGCGAGCCGCGCCTGTTCATCCGCAACCTGCCGCCGGTCTCGTCCGACGGGGCGCCCGTCGTCACGGAGCCCCGGATCTACTTCGGCGAGCGACCGACGATCGACTATGTCATCGTCGGCGCGAAGCAGCCCGAGTTCGACTTCCCGCAGGGGAGCCAGCAAGCGGGCGGCGAACAGGCGATCGAGACCCGCTGGTCCGGGACCACCGGGATCCGGCTGGACCGGACCCTCGAGCGGCTGCTCTTCGCTCTTCGCTTCCGCGACCTCAACCTGCTAATCAGCGACCAGGTCACCAACCAGAGCCAGCTGCTCTTCCGTCGATCGCTCTTCGACCGGCTGCCGCGGATCGCGCCGTTCCTGCGCTACGACAAGGACCCGTATCTCGTGGTCACCGCCGAGGGCCGCCTGGTCTGGATCGCCGACGCCTACACGGTCTCGGATCGTTTCCCGCACGCCCAGTCGTTCTTCCCGACGAGCTTCGTGCGGACGGGGCTGGACCGGGCGCCCTTCAACTACATCCGCAACAGCGTGAAGATCGTGATGAACGCCTACGACGGGCGGATGAGCTTCTATGTCGCCGATCCCTCGGACCCGCTGGTGCAGGCCTACGGCGGGATCTTCCCCGGCCTGTTCCGCCCGCTCGACGAGATGCCGGCCGATCTCCTTCCCCACCTCCGCTACCCGGAGGAGCTGTTCAACGTCCAGACGGCGATGTACGGCCGGTACCACGTGGAGAACACGCTGACCTTCTTCCAGCAGCAGGACCTCTGGACGACGCCGCTGGGGCAGGGAAGCGAGCAGAGCCTCCCCAGCGAGGCGTACTACGTGATCATGCGGATGCCCGGTGAGGCGGACGACGAGTTCCTGCTCCTCCAGCCGATGGTCGCCCAGGGGCGCCCGAACATGATCGCCTGGGCGGCCGCCCGCAACGACGACCCGCACCGTGGCCAGGTCCGCGTGTACCGCTTCCCGGCCGACACGACGATCTTCGGCCCGGCCCAGATCGAAGCCCAGATCGACGCCGACCCAGTGATCAGCGCCCAGATCACCCTCTGGAGCCAGGCCGGCTCGACGGTCATCCGGGGCAACCTCATCGTGGTCCCGGTCCAGGACTCGATCATCTACCTCCAGCCGGTCTACCTCCAGTCCACCGCCGCGAAGTTCCCGCAGTTCCAGAGGATCGTCGTCGCCTCGCCGAGCGAGGTCGTCTGGGCCGAGACGCTCGGCGACGCGCTCCGTCAGCTCCTCGAGATCGAGGGCGGGGGCCCGGGTCCGGGTCCCTCACCCGGGCCCACCCCATCGCCGGGTCCCGGACCGGTGCCCACCCCCCGGCCGTCGCCCGGACCGGGGACCACCCCGCCGGCCGGCGATCTCCAGGGGCTGATCGACTACGCCAACCTCCACTTCGAGCTGGCGCAGGCCGCGCTGCGCGACGGCGACTTCGCCCGCTACGGCGAGGAGATCCGGCTGGTCGAGGAGGCGCTCCGCCAGCTGCAGCTCCTGGTGGGCGTGAGCCCGAGTCCGCTTCCCTCGGCCGCGCCCGCGCCGTGACGGAGGCCGGACCCGTGGCCCTCGTGGCGGACGGGCCCGGTGCCGGCGCCCCGGGAGCCGTCCCGGCGTCCTGGCGCGATGTCCTGATCGGGGCGCTGGTGGTGTCGTGGTTGCCGACCTCTCGTCGAGCTCCGGCGCCACTGATCCCGGGCAGGGCCATCCCATCGTCGACTGTTATGTCCCCGACCGCGGCGCCCTCCCCGTCGAACGTGCGCATACTGTCAGCTTCGCTGGCGCCAGTCCCCACCCGGCGCCGGAGTCGGCGCTGTGCGACGTCTACGGCGGACGAGCCCAACAGCGGATCACCGCAGGACCAGCCTGTCGGGTCTCGCGATGGGTCCGGCGGGCCTCGTCGCCGTCGGCCAGACAAGTCTCGCCTCGGGCGGCTCCCGCTCGGTCGTCTGGATCCTTCGGTAGCGCCCCCGCTCGGCGGATTCGCTGCGTCGTGACAGCCTGAGGGATGGCGACGGGGTTCTCGCACCAGCATGATCGTACCTCGTGACTAGCCGGCCGCGCCGTCCCTTGGTGTCCCCCGGGCCACCCCAGGCGACCGCGGCCGGTGGCACGGTGCCGTTGGTGACGGCGTGCGCTACTCGAACGCTGCGTCCCCGGCGCTCAGCACGGCGCTGCGGATCGTGGCCGGCGCCGCGTGGGTCACGAGGAGTGCCTCCAGGTCGGCGAGCGCCCGCGCGACGTCGCGGTCCGCTGTCTCATGATGGCCTTCGACCGTGACGAGGATCTCGGTCGTGTCCTCTCGCGCGGCACTCCCGGCGCTCTGCCGCCAGCACCAGCGGCGGGCGCTCACGACGTCCGCTTCATCGGCGAAGATCACCTCGCCGGGCTCCGGGTGCGCGGTCTGGCTTGCGCCGAGGTCGGCCCAGTGCTCGTCACCGCGGGCGAACCGGACGATCGTGCCGCCCGAGATCCCGCGCTGGTCGAAGATCGCGACGGGCAGCGCGTAGCGGATGCTCACGAGGTTCGCGAGATCCACCAGCGTCCCGATGGACGGCAGCTCGCCCTGCTTCGTCAGGCGCCGCAGGAGTGCCTCGGCCGCCGAGCGGTACTGCGTCGGATCGACGCCGAAGCCGCGGAACACCTTGCGCCAGGCCGCAAGCGTGGGCAGCTCGCTGAGGGGCGTCTCGCCGATCCGCGTGCGTACCGCGCGCGTCTCGTCGTGGAAGGCTGCGGCGAGTCCGGGCGGCGTCGGGTCGTTGTGGACGCCGGTGGCGTGGATGACGCCGCCGACGACCGCCGGGAAGCGCTCGATGATGTCCGGGTCATAGCGGAAGCGCGCCACGCGACGAGTCTCGCACACGAGGCGCCTGAGGATGGCGCTCCTGGGCGGTCACCCACGATTCTGAGCCTACGCATGCCATCGTGTCGGTGGATCGTGTCGACGAAGCTGGCACGGCCGGCACAAGAATGCCCGACCGCGATGGGCAGACCGCGAACCTCAGCCGAGTAGGACAAGCCCAAGCACCGCATCCAGCGACGCCGGTTCGTGGTTGCCGGGGACCGGGTGGGTCCGGTCGTGGAACGGGCCCCAGGTCGGGTCATGGCAGCCCCTTGATCCGCGGCCGAGCCGTTCTTCAGGCGTTGTCGCCGGCACCGACCAGCACCGCCCCCGATGCCGAGGGTGTCGGTGTGGGCTACGGCGGCGGAGGTGGCGGCGTCGTGGCTGCGACCGGCGTCAGGACGACGAACGCGTCGAGATCCACCCTCGGATGGCCGGACGTCCCGACCGCGCGGATTTCGATCGTGTGACGGGTCGAGGCCGACCAGGTTCGGGTGAAGACCATCAGTCGGGCGGCCGGGGTTGGCCGGTAGGTGTCGACATTGCCCGCGAACGTCCCGTCGACGTAAACGTGCGCGACCCCTCGTACCGGGCTCTTCGCGGCGACCCAGGCGAACGAGTTGCCGGTGAAGGTGAAACGCGCGATGCCGCCGACCGTGCGCGTCGATCGGGCGGCACCGCCGTCGTACGACACCGAGGTGGTCCGGCTCCAGGTGCCCCGCACGAACGACAGGGCGCGGGTGGCCTCCTGAGCCACGGCAAGGCGGAAGGCGCCGGCCGGTTTCCAGGCTCCGACGTTGCCAGCGACGTCCACGGCTCGGACCTGGAACTGGTACGTCCGGTTGCGGGTAAGGGTGAGCGCCGCGGTGCGTGCCGAGGGCGACGCCTTCGGCATGGTCGTCCAGGCATGGCCGTCCACGCTGCGCTGGAGCTCGTATGACGCCACCCCCGATCCGTCGTCGGTTGCGGCGTCCCAGGCAACCGTGACCGGCACGCCCGTGCCGATCCCTCGGTCAACCGGGAGGGTGACGCGCGGCGTCTTCGCCACGGGCGCGGTCGTATCGGCGAGCACGGTGATCGGGGCGGTGCCGGTGACGCCGTCGGCGGTTACGACGACCTGCCCGGTGCCTGGGTCAGTGGCGACGAAGTGGCCGTCTGCATCGATCGTTCCGATCGGCGCGCTCAGCGACCAGCTCACCGGGCCCGACGCGAGCGGAACCGGGTTGTAGCCCGCGTCCATCCCGCTGACCTTGAAATCGATCGTGCTGTTCCGATAGACGCTCCGCGACCCGGGCTGAACGTTGAGGACGGACAGGGGGCCGGTGGGCATGCTGCTGATGACCTGGATGCTGTTGGTGACCGGCCGCTCGAAGCCGTCGGACGGCCGGTTGACGAGGACCGGGCCGTCCGTTCCCGCCCGGCGGATGGCGAGCGACGAGGAACCGCCGCCATCGAGGTTGATCGCCGAGACGGCCCCACGCTCGAGCATCAGCTCGGCCAGCTCGGAGAGCAGGACCCCTGCGCGTCCGCCAACCTCACGCCCACCGACGGTCGCCAGGATCATGCGCCCATCGGCGGTGAGGCCGATCGCGCTCCGCGCATGGATCTCGTCGGCGCTCGGCGGATGCGGCGTGATGCTGACGACCCCATCGCGGATGATCCACTCGCGCCCGCCGACTGCCTGCTGGATCGACTCCCAGCCCGGTGTGATGGTCGTCGACAGGGTCACTGGTTCGCCCGGGAGCAAGGTGCCGAGCGTTGACGACGCCGGCACCGTGACGACGACGGTTCCAGGGTCGATCGGCCAACCCCCTTCGGCCGGCCTCACGGTCGACACGAACCCGGTCCACGTGCCCGACGGCCGCAGCGGCAGCGCCAGCCCGCTGATGACGACGTCGATCCCGGAGGCGGCACTGCTCGTCCGGCTGTCGAAGTGCGGGGTGTACAGGACGACATCGCCGGCGCGCCGCAGTTGGTTGACCCGGTTGATGACGAACTGGCCGGCGGAGGTCGTGCCGAGCATGATGCTGACGAGAGGCGAGCCCAGGATCGGACGACCGTCCGGACCGACGCCGAAGGTCGGCCGGCCGGTGGTCCTGGCGGTCACGAGCTCGCCCGCCTCGACGTGGAGTCCGTTGGGGGCGTCCTCCATGTCATTCGAGAAGCCGGCCCACACGTCACCGTTGATCGCGGCGATGACCCGGTGGCCCTCGACCGAGCGGCTGATCGCCTGACTGCTCGTGCGCTCGAGGCCCGTCACCCGACCGTTGGACAGGGAAGCCTCGAAGAAGATCGCCGGATTCGACTGATCGACCTCCACGAGGTTGACCGCCTGGCTGCCGGCCGTCGTCGACAGCCGACCCCAGTCGTGGTCCACGCCTGGCGCGAGCGGCTCGCGGCCGGCTGAGGTGTACGCGGCGACCACGGCCGCGGAGACGGGGTGCGCGGGGAGGAGCGAGAGCGGCGCGCCCGCAACGATCAGCGCCAGGGCGAATGTCGGGGCGGCGAGGGGCCTCGGCAGTTTGGGCAACGATGCTCTCGTGCGGGGACGCTGGGTGACGGGACGGAGCCACGGGCTTGCTGGCGGTCAGCC
>Ga0209618_1000093_pt1 | contig 18177 bp, 17 predicted proteins | sample Rifsed13ft3_FD_184007 | JGI IMG/M metagenome (GOLD analysis project Ga0209618, IMG submission 184007) | Soil microbial communities from Rifle, Colorado, USA - sediment 13ft 3 (SPAdes) (version 2) | ecosystem: Environmental > Terrestrial > Deep subsurface > Rock core/Sediment | place: Rifle... | reverse complement strand
TTCGGACGTGGTTAAGGAGTAAAAGGTCATTGCATAGTCTGGTTGAAACCGTTCATCCTGAGCAGTGAGCTTGTCGAACTGTCGAAGGATGAGCTTGTGAGGTACCATAGAAGCAGGCGATTAGCAGACGTTAAGAGAACATGGGTTTCTGGGTTTATATTTTGCGTTGTGCAGATAATTCGTACTACACGGGGCATACAGATAATCTTGAGAAGAGAATTGCAGAACATCAGGCGGGTGAAATTGAAGGCTATACTTCTACAAGGTTGCCCGTCTTGCTAGTATTTTCTCAGGAATTCCCCTCTCGTGAAGAGGCTAAAACCTGTGAAAGGCAAATTAAAGGATGGAGTCGTGGCAAAAAGGAAGCTCTATTAAGGGGAGATTGGGCTGAGATTTCTCGTCTAGGCCGTAGTAAAAAGCATCCTTCGACCATTCGACAAGCTCATGGCTCAGGATGAACGGATATACCTCTGCAATGCTTAACTTGATGGCTTTGCTATCAGGGGGGAGGAAATCTACGTAAAAAACCCCTTTTTCTTAAACGTTTGTGTAAGTAAAAGGGGCAAAAAAGTTTACTTAATAAAAAAGTAGGAGACCCACTTGGATCTCCTACTTTATTGCATATATTCTTTTTTATTTGAAGAACTGGTCTATGTAGACTAAGAGCCTTCCCTGGAATGCGAAGGGTGCACTTGGTCCATCAAAAGTACCAGGCGAGGTACCACCAGTCGGATCAACTTCAATAGCAGCCCTCTGCTCATAAAGGTCCTTAAGACCACTTCCAGATACTACTACGCTACCAATAAAGTCGAAGTTAACACCTGTTACAACTTCAATTGAAAGCGTACCTTCCAGCTCAGCTCCAAGAAATCTATCTACTTCACCATTGTTACCAGGGAAGAAATTAGGCTCAACCAAGGCTTGTGTTTCCTCGTTCCAGGCAACAAGAACCTGAGGTGTGAAAGTCACGTGGTCCATAAGCTTAGCTGTCATCCAACCCCTTACATAGAAGGCGTTAATTACGCTGTTTTCAAGCCCGTATATGTTCGGAATAATATGCTTGAAAAGAAGATTATCAATATTGTAAGCTGCTGAAAAAGCAACAACGTTTCCTTGGAAAGCTCCTCCGTCATTTGCTGGGTCTATATTATCGCCATTTGCATAGCCAAACTCAACCGCCCCGATACTTACAGGAAATCCGGGATAAACCTCCCCACGTACAGCAAAAATCAAATTCGAGGCATCAATATTTATTTCATCCTGTGCAAATCCTAGGCTTTGTGCTCCGGTTATATTTCCCTGAGCCTGCTGCATTTCACCCACAAATCTAAAGTAGTCGGTTTTGAAGTCGGCAAGTAGTGCCCACAGGGTGAAGCGGTTTAGGTTTGCATCGCTACCAGCGAAATTGGTCTGATGGATGTAGGGGAAGAGGTAGCCTCCTACTGTTAGAGGACCCTGGTTATAAATTAGAGCGAATGCACCGCCATCATATCCATCTCCGGAGCCGTTTTCTAAACCTCCGTATAAGTTAGTACCCTGACGGAGCCTGTCACTAACGAATACGAATGTAAAGGTTCCCTTCAGTAAAGGCCAGGACTTAAGATAAAGGAACCTGTCAATAACAAATCCAAGGTCTGATAGTGGATCCCAACCACCATTTGCCAAGATCCCAAGACCCCAGTCAAATGGCTGACGCCCTGCCCTTATGAATCCCAAGTTATGTGGAAGAACAATGTCAACGTGGAGCATACGGACGTTAAAGTACTGGACATCGTCAACAGGTGCACTTGATAGTACACCATTTCCAGCTCCAAAGAGACCATTAAACAACACATTCCCATTAACTGGTCCTACAAGCAGTGCACCTCGGAACCTATCGGTAGGGGTTAGGGATTCATACACCACATCCCTTACAAGAAGATTATTTGTACCGCCCCAGATTGTATTGTCCATAACATCCACCTGTGCTCTAATTGTCACTGCATCGCTAAGCACAAGCTGAGGGGTTAAACGGAGCCTCGAGTCAACGAAAACGATGTTGTCATCTGCATCATTAAAGCCAAGCGTCCGAGCTTGAGCGTTACTTAATGCACTGACGAAAGTCGCATCCTTATAAAACTGAGGACGTATACGGAAATAGCTGGGGAAGCCGCCCAATGTTAACTCTACTGCATAAGATGGAACGGCAACCAACACAGCCAGTAGGAAAAATAGTACCCATTTAGCCTTATTCATCTCTCCTTACCTCCTTTTAATTTAAGGTCTGAGCTTACTTTATATAAAATATCCACCTTTGTCAAGGGGTTTTTTTACACTATTTTTAAGCCAGTTTTAACATCCTTTCAATAGCCCTTTTAGCCTTAAATGCTAATTCTTTAGGTACCTTCACCTCATATATATCATCCCTTAGGGAGTTTAAGACCTTATTTAAGGTAATCATTTTCATGTATCTGCACACGGCCTCATCATTTGCGGGGTAGAAGGTTTTATCTGAGGTTTCTTTTTTCATCCTGTGAATTATTCCAATCTCAGTTGCTACTATAAACTCCATCGCCTTTGAGCGTTTCACATGCCTGATCATTCCCTCGGTCGAAAGTATATGTGTATTTTTGTTTTCTATAGATCCTTCGGCTGCATAATACATACAGGAAGTTACACAGCCGCACTCAGGATGAATTAGCATCTCAGCCTCAGGGTGAAGATCCCTTATTTTTGAAATTTGCTCAGGCTTTATCCCCGCGTGAACATGGCACTCCCCTGGCCAAATGTGGAGTTTCCTCCCTGTAACCTTTGAAACATAGGCCCCGAGAAACATATCAGGCAGAAAAAGAACCTCTTTATCCTCTGGGATCGAATTCACAACCCTAACTGCATTTGTTGATGTGCAACAGTAATCACTTTCAGCCTTAACTTCTGCACTTGTATTCACATAAGAAACAACCACAGCATCGGGATGTTCTTTCTTCCAATTTCTTAGCTCATCAGCGTTAATTGTAGAAGCAAGTGAGCATCCAGCCTCTAAATCAGGTATTAGCACCTTCTTATCCGGACAAATAATGGAAGCTGTCTCAGCCATAAAGTGGACACCACAGAAAACTATCACATCTGCCTCCGTCCTTGCCGCAGCCTGAGAGAGGCCAAGCGAATCACCTGTAAAATCAGCAACCTCCTGAACCTCGCCCACCTGATAATTATGGGCAAGTATCACGGCATTCCTCTTCTTCTTTAAACTCTGAATCTCTTCTCTAATCAAATCGTTTTCCATCTTGATTGACATAACCCACTGAAACAGTGAGTTATATTAGTGTACTGCAAGACAACCCATAACTTATTTTGTCATTGCGAACACTTCGTTAAACTCAGTGTAAACTCCGTGAAGCAATCTGTTTGAGATTCCTCACGGAGCCTGCGCTGAGCGCATGCGAAGCACTCCTCGCAATGACAATTGATAATTCCAAAACTAACCATAAAGAAAATTACCTCATTCGCTCCTAACTTTGAATATCATACCACATATAACCCTATGTCTAAAGCCCGTGAGGAATGTGTGACTGAGCCTACTGATATAAAATCAACTCCAGTTTCTGCAATCTCACGAACATTTTCAAGGGTCACTCTGCCTGAGACCTCGATAAGCGCTTTACCTTTAATTAGTCCTACAGCATAAATTATCATTTTTGGGGACATATTATCAAGCAATATAACATCAGCACCTACATTAAGTGCTTCTTCTACTTCGCTTATTGTTGAAGCTTCAACCTCTATTCTCTTCTGAGTTACTGCCCTTTCTCTTAAAATATTAATTGTACGAGTAATCCCTCCCGCAAGTTTTATGTGATTATCCTTAACCAGCACTTCGTCATAAAGCCCAAAACGATGGTTAAATCCACCGCCAACCCTGACTGCGTATTTATCCAAGATTCTAAGCCCAGGAGCTGTTTTTCTAGTATCAAGTATTTTTACAGGTAGCCCATGAATAGCTTTGACAAACCTGGAAGTAAGAGTCGCAATTCCTGAAAGGCGCTGAAGAAAATTAAGAGCCACGCGCTCGCCTGTAAGAACAGCTTTTTGAGAACCAGAGATTTCAGCCAGAACCTGATTGGGCTCAACTTTGTCTCCATCCTTCTTTTCTTCACTCCAGACAATATCTTTGTCTAATTTTCTAAAAATCATTTCAGCTATAGGAAGCCCAGCTACTAGCCCTTCTTCATTAGCGAGTATGATTGCCTTGCATTCTGCATCACATGGAAAAAGCAGGTTGGTAGTAATATCCCCACTTCCAATATCCTCTCGAAGGGCATTTTCTAGAATTTGGTTGACCTCATCCAAATTTAATTGGATCTCAGACATGATTCTCGATTGTTAAACTTGAGAGCCAGAGCTATGTTACAAAAGTCATTTTATGATTTTTTTTGACAATATAACTTGATGCTCAATTACCTTTTACTACTAACGGCTCCGAATCCCTTTTAAGTACAATGTGGGCTTTCCAAGATGGGTCTTCATTCGGGAAATCCTCCCTTATATGCGCGCCTCTTGATTCCGTTCTAAGAAGGGCAGATCTAGCAACTAATGAGCATACATCCAATATATTTTGTAGTTTGAGTTTGTAATATCCAACCAATTCATCACCCGAACTAGCTACCTTTTCAAATACCTCAAGCGCCCTTTTAAGTCCATAAGCACTACGAACAATTCCAACATGTTCAGACATTATTTGAGAAATAATACTTTTGAGCTTAATAAAACTATCCTTCTGTGAGTCGGGATTTAAAATAAAGGATAAATCTTTTACTAGATTTTCCGATTTATCCGTCCATTTATCACTTTCTCGAGCTAAATCTACCGCCCTTCTCGCAAACACAATACACTCAAGAAGAGAGTTACTTGCAAGCCTATTAGCACCGTGAACTCCTGTACATGCGACTTCTCCACATGCAAAAAGTCCTTTGATATTAGTCTCTGCCCACAGTCCAGTTTTAACACCACCTATAAGGTAATGCGCAGCCGGGGCCACAGGAATTAGATCATCGGTTATATCAACCCCATACTGTAACGATGCATTATAAATATTTGAAAATCGTTTACGAATAAAATCTGGGTTCAAGTGCTTTAGGCTTAAATAAACATAATTCACGCCAGATCTTTTCATCTCATTAAAAATCGCACGTGATACAACGTCTCTAGGCGCTAGCTCAGCAAGCTCATGATATTTAAGCATAAACCTATCTAATGTGTTATTTAATAAAAATGCCCCTTCACCCCTTACAGCCTCACTTATGAGAAATGTTTCACCGTTTTCCGTGTAAAAAGCAGTAGGATGGAACTGAATAAACTCCATATCTGTAATTTCCGCACCGGCTCTAAAACCAAGAGCGATTCCATCACCAGTAGCAGTTTGGGGGTTTGTGGTCCTTAGATAGATTCCTGAGGCACCGCCAGCTGCAAGTATTGTATATTTTGCTATGAGAACCCAGTACTTCTGAATATTAAGGTTGAATGCTAAAGACCCAAAACACCTTTCTCCATTAGAGATAAGCTCAGCTACTTCTGTGTTTTCAAATATAAATATATTTGGATTGGCTTGAACTGAAGAAATTAGAAACTGCACCATTTCTTTACCGGTAGAGTTCCCACCCGCATGAAGAACACGCCTCTTGCTATGTCCCCCCTCAAGACCAAGCTCTAAACCTTTTTCACCCAAATCAAACTTCATCCCTAAAGCAATTAAGTCCGTGACTCTCTCTACACCTTCACGCACGAGGATCTCTACAGCTTCCCTATTACAAAGACCTCTTCCAGCCTTTACTGTGTCCTCTAGATGAAAAAGAGGCGAGTCCTCCGGATCGATGGCAGCAGCAATACCGCCTTGTGCCCAGTAAGAATTGCTTTCTTCAAGTGTGGATTTAGTTAAGAGCAATACCTTGCCAAATCTTGAGGCGTAAAGTGAGGCATAAAGTCCTGCAAGCCCACTTCCTATTACTAAGAAATCGGAATGTAAAGAATTAATGTTTTTGGAATGTATATCATCCATATAACTGAGATTAAAAAATTCTGCCAGATCTATTCACGTAACAATATCTATTGCTTCAATCAATTTGTTTTTAATATTTTCTAACTTCTTTTCATCAAATACCTTGCCTCCCACTATTTCACGAACGTAAAATACGTCCGCCACCTGGTCCACCTTAGTGGAAATCTTAGCATAATCTATTGAAAGCCCAAGCTTTGTAAGTGTCTTAGTAATATCGTAGAGTAGCCCTACCCTATCATTAGTGTAGATATCTATAACAGTAGCTGTATCAGAAGATTCATTGTCAATATCTATACGCGTAGGGTGCTGAGGGATAGGTTTTATATAAACAGGCTTCTGCCTCTTTCTCTTTGACACAAGATGTTCAACATCCATTTCACCCTTTAAGACACCATAGAGATTACTACTCACCTTGTTCCAAATCTCATTATCTTCTGATGTAGATTTGCCAAGCCTGTTAACGTAGAAAACATCTACTATCCTTCCATCATCACGGGTAATTATTCTTGCTCCTAAAATATTGATACCGCTTCCAGCAAGCACTCCACAGAGTTTTGAGAAAACCCCAGGTTTATCGAATCCCCAAAAAGTAAACTCATCGTACCCTTCGTTCTGATTATAAATTACATCAAAGCCTATTTCCTCTCCAAACCTCTCAAATAATTTCACATGATAAACTATCTTCTCCGGAGAAAATCCCAAGAAATAGGAATATGGCATAACATCTAAGTGTCGTCTAATATTAGGCTCAGAAATCTCATTCTTGAGTAATTGAATAACCTCACGTATAAATCTCCTAGATTTCCTCTTGGGAGTTTCTTTCTTAAACGCTCCGCGCGCTAGAACATATGCGGCTCTATGGTAAAGCTCTTCAAGAAGCATTCCCTTCCAGTTTGTCCATACATCGGGCCCTACCGATCTTATATCAGCAAAAGAAAGAAGATAAAGCATTGATAAGGTTTCCACAGTCTTAACAGATTTTGCAAACCTTAGTATTAGTCCGTCGTCGTGTATGTCACGTCTTTGAGAAAAGTGTGGCATTATAAGATGATGTTTTACTATGAATTCAAGCTGATCACTTTCCTCCTCTGAGAGTCCCATTCTTTCAGAAATCCTGGGAATCATTTCGGCTCCGCGCTGGGAGTGATCTTTTCCTTCACCCTTACCCATATCATGGAAGAGGCATGCGAGATAAAGAATATGGCGTTTAGAAATCTCTTTTGCAATCTTTGTAAAAAGTGGAAACTCCTTTTCATACGCACCTTTAATTAGATTCTCAATCTCTTTCACCATAAAGATTGAATGTATGTCTACCGTATAAACATGATATGCATCATGCTGAACCATACAAATTATTTTCCCAAATTCAGGAATGAAGTGTCCAAGAAGGCGAAGTCTATTCATATCAAAAAGAGCATTGGCTACTTCTTTGCCTTCTTTAAGAAGCCAAATAAATGAGGCATTAAGCTCGGTATTTCTCCTCACGTAGTCGTCAATTATTTTTACATTATCCCGAATCATGTCGTGTAGATACTTGCTCATTTTTATTCCATATCTGTCTGCTACCTCAAAAGCTCTCACTAAATTTTCAGGATGATCCTGGAAAACAGTTCGCTTAGAAACTGAAAGCATTCCACCTTGAATGATAAAGCTGTTATCAAGAAAAACAGTCTTGGGAGTGTGAAAACTCACTTTTGGCTTAGAAACACATCTTTCAATAAGCTTCTTTGAATATTCCCTTGTAAGGGTTGCACGAAGATAATAAATCCTCATAAACCTTTCTACAGCAGCTAGTTCACCCACGTCTCTATAGCCCAGAAACCTAGCAACCTTATCCTGCCACTCAAAGCCCAACCGGTCTTCCCTTCTTCCTGCAAGGTAGTGAAGCTCTGTCCTAATCGGAAGGAGGAAATCTAAGCCCTTTTCAAAAACCCTTAGCTCCCTTTCAAGCAAAACACCCTTTTCAATGAGCTCCCTAAAACTTCTAACTTTGAACTTAGCCTTAGCTATCCATAGGGCAGAATGAATATCCCTTAGTCCTCCCTCGCCCTCTTTAACATGGGGCTCTATGAGATAAACAGACCTACCAAATCTCTCTATTCTTTTTTCATTTTCTGCGATCTTTCCTTCTATAAATTTTGATGATATTTCTGGAAGGAGCTCCCGATACATTATTCTGTCAAGCTGATCGAAGAGTTTTTTGTCTCCAAAGATAAATCTCCCATCAAGGAGTGATGTAAAAATCGTTGCATCATCACCACGAGAGACTTCAATGCAGTCATCAATAGTTCTGACAGAGTGCCCGATTTCAAAGTTTAAATCCCAAAGGAGATATAGCAGCTCTTGGACGATATCTTTTGCTAAAGACTTGCTCCTAGGTGCAAAAAGGAATAATAGGTCTACATCTGAATAGGGGCAAAGCTCATCCCTTCCATACCCACCAAGAGCAACTATTGAAACGCCGGATAATTTCGAAAACCCAAGTCCAGTTAGAGCTTGACTAATTAGTCCATCTACAACTCGAGATCTTCTCTCAACTAATTGACGACCGCTTAAGACTTCTCTGTTGTGTAGTTCCCTTAACTCTTTTCGATTTTCTTCAAGATATGATCTTATTTTTTCCTTGAGTTCGTCTCTTACTACTGCCTTTCCTACCCTTTGCATCTCTTTTCTTTCCTTCTATTCACATAGCGCACAGACTTCGTCGTGAGCTCAGTCGAACGAGGTCACAGAAGATTTTTAATATTAAAACAAAATTTTTCTCCGTGCTCTCTATGGCTAATAAATCTCAACCCTCTATAACTTCACACTTAATGATATACCATCCCTAATTGGAATTATAGTCGTAACAAATCCCTTCTCCTCAAAAAGAAGGCGAGTAAACTCTTTAACCCCTTTTGTGCTAGGAGATAAATCATCAGTTAAAACCCTTCCAAACCAGAGAACATTATCCGTTATAAAAAGTCCACCACGCCTTAATTTTTTGTATGCTTCATCCACAACTAAGGGGTAATATTCCTTATCAATATCGTTAAAGATGACATCAAACTCACCATCAGTTTCTTCCAAGATCTGAAGTGCATCTCCAACATGTATTTCTACTCTATTGTCAAGACTACCACGTCTAAAAAACCCTCTTGCTAGCCAAGCATTCTTTTCAGAAAGTTCTGCAAATATGACAAGCCCTTCTTTTCCTAGAGCCTTAGCAAACCAGTAGGCTGAGTAACCAAAGCCTGAGCCCATATCAAAAACCCTTTTTGCCCCTATTATGATTGCAAGTTGATAAAGCAGCCTTCCTACAAGGGGCCCGATTATTGGAAACCCTCTTTCGTTTCCTAACTCTTCCATCTCTTTTAGGACATTATCTTGAATCGGGTTAAGGTTTCTCAGGTATTCTTCAATTTTAGGATTAATTATGTAGGTTTCGGTTTCATTTTTTTTCATTGTAACTATTTATTAGCCACAGATGAACACGAATTCACGCGAATAAATAATGAGTTTGTGGAAAGCTAAAGCTTTCCGCTACATACAAAAGCTGCATGAAAAAGAAAGATATAACTGTAGCAGAATCCTTTAGGATTCCATTTTTTATTTTTTTCATTCGTGCTCATTCGTGTCAATTGGCTTCGCCGAAATGCCCGGCCCACTACCCGCATTTTCGTGGCTAAATTGTTTCTTTCATTTATCGAATCTCACATAGGTTTCCTCGAAGTTTCCACGCTTATTCTCAATCCTAGCCATCACAAAAAGTAGATCCGAGAGGCGGTTTACATAGGCAAGTATGTTTTCGTTTACCTGCTCTTCCTCCATAAGCCTTACGATTCTTCTTTCCGCCCTTCTTGAGACAGTTCTTGCAAGGTGAAGGTAAGGACCTCCTCCGCTTCCACTTGGAAGTATAAACTCTTTAAGTGACTCAAGCTCGTGAAGAAATTTATCTATGACTTTCTCAAGCTCACTTATTTTCTGTTTACTAATTCTCGGAACTTGAATTTCATTTGGGCTAGCTAAATCTGCTCCTATTATAAAAAGGTCGTTTTGAATATCAGTAATTATTTCTTTAATTTCAGTGTCCTCAGCCTCTAACCTAACGATTCCGAGAACTGAATTAAGCTCATCAATATCACCATAGGCCTCAACTCGAGCAGAAGATTTACTAACCCTTTTACCTCCAACTAGCGATGTCTGTCCTTTATCTCCGGTCCTTGTATAGACCTTCGTAATTCTTTTTTTTGCCATGTGGTTCCCTAAAAACCCTCCCTCTTGATAACTACCCCAGATCCCGCTGAAATTGTAACCCAATAGAGATAGGGGTTCAAATAAGAAGAATTCGCTTTAAAGTCTGGATGAAGGGGATATAATACACAAATTGCGAGTGAAGGATTAAGGCAATAAACATGCAATACATACACAGAGAAAGAAAACTAAACAGATTGAAAAATTATGATTATTCTCGAAGCGGGTGCTATTTTGCCACCCTTTGCACAAAAAATAGAATTGAACATTTTGGGAAAATTGAAGATGCTAAAATGATTTTAAGCCAACATGGCGTAATCTCGGAAAGGTATTGGAAGGAAATCCCCAATCATTATAAGTATGTTGAAATTGATGAATTTATTATAATGCCTAACCACATTCACGGAATCATAATCATAAATGTCAATTATAATAAAGTAGGGACAGAACATTGTTCTGTCCCTACGAAGAAAAATTATGGTTTATTATCAAATATAGTCAAATCATTTAAAAATGTGGTAACGAAAATTATTCATGATCAATTCCAGGATTACGGATTTAAGTGGCAGCGATCATTTTATGACCACGTTATTCGTGATGAAACATCATTAAATAAAATTCGAGAATATGTTGTCAATAATCCATTAAAATGGGATTGGGACAAAAACAATATAGAAAATTTATTCATGTAATCTCCTTGAAATTTAAAAAATATCAGAAAAGACATTAGAATAGAATGAACCAACTAACCTCCATAATAAAATCGTTAATTCACAAATCCGGCCCGATTACATTTGCAAAATTTATGGAGCTTGCACTGTATCATCCAGAGTATGGTTACTACAGTTCTGGAAAAGCAAGAATCGGGAAAAAGGGCGATTATTATACAAGTCCGTGTGTGCATCCAGCGTTTGGGGAGATCCTTGGCAGGTTTATAAGTAGAGCCTATGAGACGATAAATGCGCCTAATTTCAAGGTCATAGAAATGGGAGCGGGGAAAGGTTATCTGGCACTTGATATCTTAGATTCACTTAAAAGAAATAACCATGAATTATATGACAAGCTTAACTACTTGATTACAGAAGTCGGCACACCGCAACGCGAAGATTGGAAAATTACTTTGAAAGAACACATGCATAAAATAAAAGGGTTTGATTCTCTTTATGACCTCGAGCGCGAAAGCATCCATGGTGTTTTTATCTCAAACGAACTAGTAGACTCCTTCCCTTTTCACCGAGCTAAGTTTAAAGACGGCAAGCTACTAGAAATATTTGTTTCACTTCGAAACGAAGAGTTTATTGAGATTCTGGATGAACCTAGCAGCAACGCCTTGAAAGATTATTTTGATGGTTACAATTTAGAGTTTGAAGACGAACAAGAGGTTGAGATAAACCTTCATGCAAGGAAGTGGCTTTCCGAAGTGTCACATATTTTAGCCAAAGGTTTTATTCTTACAATCGACTACGGTTATCTTGCACCTGAATTATATAACCCTTCCAGAATGAGAGGCACGTTTATGTGCTACTACAAACACACTACTAACGAAAACCCCTACATCAAAATTGGCGAGCAGGATATCACAGCTCATGTGGACTTCAGCAATCTAATCCGAGTTGGACAGTCTTTTGGGTTAAACACAGTTAAATACACGACTCAAGGGCAATTTCTATTAGACTGGGGTATCTTGGATATTGTTGAGAGGTATTCAGGTGAGGAAAAAAATTCAGATATTTCCTCATATAGAAACAGAATAGCTATCAAAAACCTATTCCTACCTGAGATGATGGGAGATAAGTTCAAGATACTTATTGAAGAGAAAAACATTAAAGCCAAAGATAAAACCTTCTATCCTGAATCGAATGTTAGAATAAGCTTTCAAAAGTCAACCGATGTTTATAAAGAGCACCCCGATTGAGGTTTTAGAATTCATTTCCTGATTTAATATATACATCATGGCTTTTTCATCAACCAGTCGCTAAGCGGCAATCCAAGAAGGTGTAGAATTGTAATCGTTCCATCTTCCTCCTTTCCCCTTATCAACACCTGACCATTGAGACGAAAAGCTATTTTCTCTACCTCTTTAATATCTAGATTAGGAGTATCAATAAAATCAGATAAGCCAAGTGTAAATACTCCCCTTTTTGGATTACTGAAAGCTGACTCCTCAGAATACACAATATTGTATGTTACATTCGAAGACTGAGTACAAATATCCGAGACGCCAACAATTCTTATGTAATCGAGGACCCTCAACTAATCCTCCAATAGTTTCATTTCTCAGTTTGCTTCTCGGCCTTTTCCAGTTCCTCGATCTCTTTGTCAATTTGTTTAAGCTCCTCTAACATAGCTTCTCTATAATCTCTCAACACCTTTATATATTGTTCTTTTAGAAACATCTGCCTCCTCACAAATAAGGGTGTCCCAAAGGGAAATACGGTGCTCCAAAGTGGGGTATCAGTTGGTGATTCGGGTATTAGATATTTTGGTATCTTCTTGCCTTCTTTAAGCGCGGTAGAAAGGGCTTGTGTGATAAGAGTAACAGCCTTTTCAGCTTGAGCTTTTGTTATGTTTGCACCTTCGGCAATCTTATGCACAAGTTGCTTTCTTTCCATTTAATTACCTACCGTTTCCATCATATTCGGCAAAAATATAGCTTTTCAAAATAATTTCTTCCGAATGAATCAAATATTGTTCCTTGTATAGAACTTTACTTTTTCCTCCTAAAGTAAAAAATATAAATCGTTACCGTGTTCACAAAGCCTCTTTCGTGCAACTCTTATCAGGATATTTACTGATCAAGAAATAGGCTACATTCAGCTATAATCTCCTTGCGCAGATGTAGAAAAACTCTTCTCCGAGCTCCCAGCCTATTGTTATAATCTGAATCTGCCCTGAATCTTTGAGCTCCCTAAGTGCCTCTACAATTTCTATTTTAGTTTGGTTATAGTTCCTATCCGGATCAGTAAGTAGTATTTGTTTTGTTAGTTTATCGGTGTTTGTGTTCCCTTCTCCTAGACCGGTACATAAAAATGTAAGCAATTTAGAGATAAGATCTGTCATTTTCTTTCCTCTATCAAATATGATGCACTAGAAATATGAGTAGAGACATAACCGATTACGCTAGAAAAATCCTAATTCCGATACCTAAATCCATTTATATGAAAACAAAATATAGTGTAATTTGAAATAAATCGCAATATGGAATAAGTTGACGAAATGTAACGCAAGATATGAAAAAATATGACCTTTGTTACAAAATAACGGGGAGCTGAGACGTTAGAGTTTAAGAAAAATTATTCTCCAACTTAAACACTTTGAGCCAAGATCTTGACGTCAATCCTGCTGATTACCTAAGATCATTATTTAAACAATAGGGTCTACAAAAAAGTGTCAAAGGAGAGGTGGCTCTTACAGAAAAAATCACCTGGTATACGAAATCATGGCGGTTTTATATGCTACGCCGTACGGCATATTCCTTAAGAGTTATCGAGGAATCGAATACTATATAAAAGTTGAGAAGTGCAAGGTTCTTATTCTAGGAAGCTTTTTAAAACTTCTCCTACCTCAGATGTTGCAAGCTTTTCTAACGCTCTTTTCTCAATCTGTCTTATACGCTCACGTGTAAGGTCAAACTTCTTGCCAATTTCATCAAGCGTGTAGGTTGACTCTTGATCGATTCCAAATCTCATCCTGATTATCTCCTCTTCTCTAGGTGTAAGTAGTGAAAGCGCCCCTCTTAGTCTCCCTGTCAAAGCTACTTTTGCCATAACAGAATCCGGCGCCGATGAACCATCATCTGGAACAAATTCAAGTAGGGTCGTTTTCTCCCCATCTATTATCGGGGAATCCAGATGCACGACATCATTCGCAGAGTCTACTATACGCTTTACACCCTCTATAGAAATCCCAGACTTCCCGGCAATTTCTTCAGGCGCAGGTTTTCTACCCATCTCCTTATGAAGCATGGAAATTATTTTATGTACCTTACTGGCCTGCTCAAGCACATACACAGGAACCCTTATTGTTCTAGTCTGATCAAGCAGCGACCTAGATATTGCTTGATGTATCCACCACGAAGCGTAGGTTGAAAACTTGAATCCCTTTGTGTGGTCAAATCTTTCAACCGCCCTCATTAATCCAACGTTTCCTTCCTGAACAAGGTCTGGAAGTGGAAGCCCTCTGCCCATGTATCTTTTCGCTATACTCACTACTAACCTCAAGTTCGCTTTCACAAACCTGTCCCTTAACGCCCTTCCCCTCGCAGAGTATGCCCTCATAAACGCATTTAGTCTCTCTAAACGCTTTGACAAAGCTCTTCCGTTTTCGTTCTTATGTCCATTAGTTTTTGCAAACTTTTTGCTATTGCCATTCTTATTCTTTGAAAATCCATCCAGAAAAGCTTTTATCTCCCTTGCCCTTGCTTCGCACTTTTTTATCTTAGCTGAAACCTCTATCTCCTCCTTAGCTGTAAGAAGAGGCTCCGATGCCATGTCCTTGAAGTAAACATAAAGAAGCCTAAACTGTTCATCTGGAACCCACTGCTGCTCCCCTTCATCTTCTTCGGACTCCGGTCCTTTTAGTTCTAATTCAGACTCGGAGTCAACTATATCAGGCATGAGATCATCCACGATCTCAAGGGGTATAAAACCCTCATCGTCTTCTTGGACAAACTCTCCAAGTTCGTTTACTCCAGAAGTTGTTTCTTCAAACTCCATGTCCTTTATCTCCATTTCTTCACCATTCCTTCATTGGATTAGTTAAATGACATTAACAAAGAGGTAAAGAAAAATAATCTTATTAATAGGGTTCTGAGTAAACCTAATTAATTCTTTTGTCTAGCTTATATTTGCAAGATATCTAATATTTAAGCTCTTACCAAGTTAATATAATCATCAAAAAGCGATAAGGCTTTCTCAACATTCTTTTTAGTAAGGCTTAAAGATTCCTTTGTAAGCTTATCTGAAACATTCCTAACTAAACCAAGATATTCTTTTTGAAAAGCCAGAAGGCGATTAACCTCACTATTTATAGCCTTTCCATCCCAAAATGCCGGCACTTCCTTCGGTAACTTTTCATAGAGTTCCCTCACAGTATTGGTGTAATCCTGCTGAAGATTGAGCCATTGATCAACTTGAGCGTTTAAAACCTTAAGATTTTCTTCCCAAAGAGATAAAGCAAACTCAAAGCCATTTTGATAGTTCTCTCTAACCAATCCTGTAACCCCCTTTATTACTTCACTGAAATCCTTTACTTTAAGTGTATCCTTTATTGGATCTTTCCTTTCAACCATATTCATTTCCCTCCCATTCATTTTTTATTACGAGGTTAATATAATGTATGCCATATTCCTTGTCAAGAGGTTTTTTCGCAGTTGCGAAAAATCATTTTATTACGATATCTTAGAAAAATAAGGCTACAAATCCATATTTATTTTTGTTCTTACGCATAAGCTAACAAAATTGCCGAATCACACTGTAAATATTACAAAAATATATTTCATTAACACTCCAGATTTAGAAATGAGCTTTTATATGCTTAATTTGAAGGGCTATTAGTATATTCCAAGCTATGTAGATGAAAATTATTCCTATTTTAGTTCTTCTATAATAGCCTCCAACATTTCTTTTTCTTGCAAAATGTTAGCAGCCGTTTGTGCCTCTTCTTGAGTTTCGAACTTGCCTACCTTTATAAGATTCCAGGTCTCCCCTAGGGAGTTAGAAGTAGGCACCAAATAAGCATCATAACCCTTTACTTTTAGTTCACTTACAACCCTTTGCGCTTTTTTCATGCTTTCAAATGCAGATACCTGAACCGTGTATTTGTAGATTTTATCGATTCGAGATTCACTCAAAGGTGTAGAATTATCCACCTCTTTTCCGTTTTTCACTTGATTTGGAGCAAGTATTGATGCAGTTAAGTTGGAGTCACCAGACGTTATTTCTTCTTTTTTTTGGACATCAATCCTAAAATTACCAATCTTTGCATTTTTACCCTTAAAAGCTTCGCTGTCCGTTATATCTACAGTTTTTATTTTCGTTCCAATAAAAACACCAAGACCAAAAGTAAAAAGAAGAAGTAGTAGGAGTTTGAATCTTCCACCTCGATTGGATTTTGCCAAAACTAGTTTAGGTTTCAACTCACTCATGATCACCTACCCCACAGTGGTGCCGAAGGGGGGATTTGAACCCCCACGAGCTTTCACCCACTGGATCCTGAATCCAGCGCGTCTACCAAATTCCGCCACTTCGGCATTAAAAACCTAATGATTTTTAGTTGCTATAAGTTACCCCTTAAAAAATGTAAGTACATCATTTGAAAAAATTTCGTCTTACATGCTACGTTATTTGTTTTGAATTTTGATTCCGACCCTAAAGTGTAATACCATTAAAATATCTCGTCAAACCCATACTTAAGACCGTTAGGTTTATAAAAATCCAACACACTAACCCTGGTTTTACTTACATTTATAGTCTTAGGAAGTTTGACACTACCTACTTAAAAGCATAAACTTTTATAAAGTCTCATACTGTGGTAAGCCCATCGAACCACGTTTATTGGGGAAATGAGGCATGGCTATTAAAAAAGAACTTAAGACCCTTGCAAGACCCTCTCTTGCAGAAGCACTGGATGAATATTCTGTAGAGGGTGAGCTTTACCAAAAATTAGAAAATAATAAGGTCCTATGCCATGCCTGCGGTCACAGATGTGTAATATATGATGGCCTTCGTGGAATCTGCAAAGTAAGATACAACAAGGACGGCAAACTTTTTGTTCCAAAAGGATACGTGGCTGCGCTCCAGTCTGATCCCACAGAGAAGAAGCCTTTCTTTCATGTCCTTCCTGGTTCTTTAACACTAACTTTCGGGATGTTAGGTTGCGATTATCATTGTTCATATTGTCAGAACTGGCTTACATCTCAGGCTCTTAGGGATTCAACAGCGGGTATAGAGCCTATGACCGTTACGGCAACGGAAATGGTTTCTCTTGCAAAAAGGTATGGAGCTAGCATGATTGGAAGCTCTTATAATGAGCCGCTTATAACTTCAGAATGGGCATTAGATGTTTTTCGGATTGCAAGGGAACAGGGATTTAAAAATGCTTTTATCTCAAACGGAAATGCTACCCGTGAGGTCTTAGAGTACCTTAGACCTCTCACAGACTGCTACAAAGTAGACCTAAAATCCATGCAGGATAGAAACTATCGAAAACTAGGCGGGCTTTTAAGCACCGTTCTTGAAACTATACCCAGACTGGTTGACATGGGGTTCTGGGTAGAGATTGTTACATTAGTTATTCCTGGATTTAATGACTCTAACGAAGAATTAAAGGGAGCGGCAAAATTTCTCGCTTCTGTATCACCCGATATTCCATGGCACGTCACGGCGTTTCATAAGGATTACAAAATGACCGACCCCGATAATACCTCTCCTGAAACCTTAATACGCGCCGCCGAAATCGGGCTTGAAGCGGGACTTAGATTTGTTTACGCAGGAAACCTTCCCGGATGGGTAAAAAACTATGAAAACACACACTGCCCAAACTGCCATAAACTCTTAGTTGAACGGTATGGATACAGAATTCTAAATTACTATATCACTCCCGACGGCAAATGCCCTAATTGTTTTTCTACAATTCCGGGGATTTGGTGGTAAGAATAATGGAAGGGATGCCTACTGCTTAATGTTTCAAATATCAAGGTGATGCATATAACGTTGAGATAGTTGATTAACATTAGGAGGTTAAATTTATGAGATCTAAAAAAATTGCTCCTAGACATCCCGGCGAAATTCTGCTTGAAGAGTTCTTAAAGCCTATGGGAATTAGCCAAAATCGGTTGGCGCTTGACATTAGAGTTCCTGCGCGACGAATTAATGAGATAGTTCATGGCAAGCGTAGAATAACGGCAGATA